>Ga0134126_10000955_pt1 | contig 36689 bp, 28 predicted proteins | sample KB31752_FD_96881 | JGI IMG/M metagenome (GOLD analysis project Ga0134126, IMG submission 96881) | Terrestrial soil microbial communities with excess Nitrogen fertilizer from Kellogg Biological Station, Michigan, USA - KB3-175-2 | ecosystem: Environmental > Terrestrial > Soil > Unclassified ...
ACACCTGGCGGTCCTATCAGGAAGACATGCCCTACGCCGGTTTCGAGGGACTTTATGGCGGAACTGACAATCTCTACTACCGCCGCCATAATCCCTTGATCGACTTCTCAGATGTGTGCCCCGGCACCGGCCAGGAGAAGAACAGCGTTCCGTTCTCCCAGATGGCCGCCGACTTCGCGGACAACAATACCGTCAATTACGCCTACATCACTCCCAACACCGACGAGGACGCGCACAACGGCAGTCTCGCCCAGGCAGATCAGTGGCTCCAGGATAATGTCCCCGCCATTCTCGCGCGTCCCGAGTTCAGCCCCGGAGGCGACGGCATCCTGTTCATTGTGTGGGATGAGGGCACTCTCTATTCCGATAACCGATGCTCTGACAAGGATAAAGGGCACTGCGGTGGCCGCACCGCCACCCTGGTCATCGGCCCGCTCGTCAAGCCTGGCTACCAGTCCACCATTACCTACCACAACGTCAACGTGCTCAAGACCGTCTGCGCCGCCATGGGCCTTTCCACATGCCCCGGCGCCGCGAAGGACGCTGATCCCATGTCCGATTTTTTCAAGACAGACGGCGGAACTTCCGATCCATCCAACAGCGTCGTCATTTCAAGCCCCGGTAACGGAGCAACGATCGACGGCGCCGTGCGCCTGCTGGCCACGGCTTCAGAAGACCAGCCCGTCAGTCGGACTGAGGCGTGGGACAACGGCACCAAGCTGGGTGACTATGGGACGAACATCGACGCCATCTTCAACCTTTCACCGGGCCAGCACACCACGTCTGTCATCGATTTCGATTCGTCTGGCAACATCATCCATCAGGCTTCAGTCACCTACACGGTGCAGCCCCAAACGGACGGAGTGCAGGTGGTCTCGCCTGCGCCCGATGAGACGATCAACATGGCGACGGTGCATGTGGTCGGCCACGCCAGCGAATCCCAACCTGTCAGCCAGGTGCAGGTCTGGGACAATGGCGTGAAACTCGGCTGGTACGCGGGAACCGACGTGAACCAGTACTACAGCCTCTCCCCCGGCTCCCACGTAGTCACCGTTCTCGATCTCGACAACAACTACAACGTCATTAACCGGACTCACGTCTCCTATTCCGTGCAGTAGACGATTGACTCCAGGACCATACCCCATCCTTCCACGGCTTCATCGCGAGGGATGGGGAGAAGGTCCGGACGGCTGTTCTTTCCCTCACCGGCGACCGCCGGCCTCCGCACCGCAACCCGCGACCAGCCGGACGCACGACGCGTGCGAGCCGTCGCTTTTTAGGCCCCAAGAAACGTCCCGCGGTCTTGCAGCCGAAATTTTTCCGCTATTCTCTTGACTTGCGGTATTTGTACATTGTATATGTACAAATAACAAATGAACGCCGAACCCAAGCTCGTCATCGATCCCCGGTCGAATGTTCCGGTCTATCGCCAGGTGGTCGATACCCTACGCTCCATGCTCGTCGATGGCGTCCTTCGGCCCGGCGACACCCTGCCTACCGTTCGCGATCTCGGCCTGGAACTCGGGGTCCATTTCAACACCATCGCCGAAGCTTATCGCCTGCTCGCGGCCGAAGGCTGGCTCGATCTTCGCCGCCGCCGCGGCGCCGTGGTGACCAAACGCACCGCGCCCACCGAGAAGCCCGAATCCGAGGCCCGCTTCAGCCGCAGCCTCCGCCAACTTATCGCCCAGGTGCGCTCCGAGGGACTCTCGGTGCACACCATCACCCTTGAACTGGAACGCCTTACACGGGAGCTCTCCGCATGAATCCGAACTTCTCCTACATTCTGGCCGGCGGCGTTGCCTGCCTCGTCCTCCTCGCTGCGTTCCATTCGTGGGTATCGCGGATGAATCAGTTCTTCTTCTTTTCGCGCACCGCGCCTGACGGCTTCTCTCGCACCCCGGCGGCGCAGCGCATCGCGCGCACGTATCTGGTCCGCGTGTGGATGGGCTTTGCCGCCGCCGCCATTGTCTTCACGGTGCTGCTGCGCTTCTCCGGGATGTGGGCGCTGGGATGCTTTCTCGTCGGCATGCTGGTCCAGGTGGTCGCCTGCTGCTTCTCCTTTGCGCAGGCGCATCGAGCGGCGGGTGAAGCGATCGCAGAGGTCGCGGGCTCGGCGCGGCTCGAGGGTGAAAGCGCGTCGACCATCGCGGTGTCGCTGCTCGATCCGGGCGCCTTCACGCCCGCATTGCAGACGCTGCTGTTCCTCGCTCCGGCGACCGCGGCTGCGGCATGGCTCATCTCCATGCTGGCCTCGGGCCTTGGATTCAGCGCATTTGGCGACGCAATTGGAGCCATGCATGCGGACTTCCTCACCGGACTTGGCTGCGGCCTGATGTTCGGCAGCCTGCTGCTCTACGTGCAATTGCGCTACTTCTCCCGTCACCGCTCGCCCATGGCCCGCTTCACCGCCCGGGGAGCGGTACAGCTTGCCTGGGTCGGCGCCGCCTGCTTCGCATTCAGCACGCTAACCGTGCCCATGCACCTGGTGGTAACGCGCGAAGTTCGCGGCATTCTGCTCGGGATCGTCATCCTCATTGCCTTGGTGCGGGTGGTTTACGGCTGGACCAAGGCTCGCCTCTTCCCGCCGCCGGCAGTCGAGCGCAATGGCGACCAGTTCTGGCGGTGGGGGCTGTTCTACTACAACCCCGCGGACCCCACGCTCTTCATCCAGCACCGGTCGGGGCCCGGCTACACGCTGAATTTTGCCAACAAGTTTTCCTGGACGCTGCCCGCATTCCTGCTCGCCGATTTCATCTTCCTTGCCTGCATCCATTTGCGGCGGTAATCCGAGCCCTGAAACGCAAATGCCCCGCGCGAACATTCAAGCTCACGCGGGGCGCGCACTTCAACATCGACACCAGAACGAGGATCACTCCAATCCCAGTCCCCTGTTCTTAGTCCCAGTCCCCTGTCCCCTGTTCTTCTTAAAACACAGTCATAGCGGAACTGCCATTCATTTCATTCGATTCCGCCCCGTGGCACTGGCGGCAGAACTGCGCCGCCTGGTTGTTGCCCGGCGTGCTGCTCGCAGGGTTGTAGGGGCCACGCAGGAAGAACATGGTGGCGTAGTGTCCCCGAGGCAATCCCGATCGGATGCCGGGCCCCACGGCAACCGTGTTCATCACGTGCGGGTCGTGGCAGGTAGTGCACATCACGACGGCCAGATTGTTGTATTTGCCGGGCTTGATGAACAATCCGTAGTTGCGGACAAATTGGCTGGAGCGCGCCCCCTTCATGCTGATGACGCCCTCTGACTCCGAGCAGTCCCAGCCCAGGTTGACGCAATCAATCACCACGTTCAAGCCCACCGGGTGGTCACTGAAGTAGTTCCCATTGCCGGCGCCGGTCTCGCCCAGCAGCGTAGGAATCCTGTTGAACGTGCCGTAGGTCGGCGGCAGCGATTCATAAACGCGGTTGCGCATCATGGCTCGCGACGCGAAGTTGCCGTCATGGCAGCTCAGGCATGCCAGTAAGCCGTCCGCATCGGGCGTCTTGGCCCCCATGCCGGAAGGCAACGTCTCAACGTACTTTCCCCCGCCCGAGCGGATGGTTCGACCGTAGAGCCCGGCAACGTCTTCGCCCCAAAGCGCGGATGTTCCGCTGGTGCTGTCCGTGGTGGCTGCCTGGCCGTTTCCGGCGGCTCCGCTATGCGGGGCATGACAGGCGCTGCAACCCCGCCCGTAATTGAGGTGCGCGCCGAGAACATCGGAAGGCACAGTGGTGGCCTGGGCGTGCACCAGGCACGCAGCCAGCCAGAGGAACGCACTGCAGGCGATCCGCTTCATTGATCGAGTAACCCCCAGACGGGTTCATCGACTCGGCTGACACAGCTCGACAGGTGACGAGAGTAAGCCGAGGGAAGTTCGGCCCATTCGCCCAACAGAAATCAGTGACCAGGCGGTTCCCAATAGGAAGAGATAAAGGAGCAGCAAATGGAATCTTGCTTAAGCAAGTGCTGCGCCGGATGGGCCAAAAGTGAAGCAATGGGGCTCGCGAAGAGCCACGCTGTTGCCGGTCCGCAACCTGTTAGGGCTCAATCGATGAGCGGACCGTCCCCATGGTAGTCCGAAGGACCCTGCGATGCAAACGCGAGGGCCCCGGGGTTGGAGAGCCGTTCGCGTGGACAAATTGAGCGTGGCGGTCACCTGGGTGAGCCGGATCACCGGCCGGCTGGTCGATCGCGAGACCGGCGTGATGCAGGTCCGGCTCGCTGTCCGGCCTCGCTGATCGCGGCTCTTTCAATGATGTGTTCTAGATCACCGTCAGAGCGACGCGTACCCTGTCTAATGATTCCGTGAACCTGTCCGAGATGAGAGGCCAAGCTACGGTCGTTGCGGGGGAAGCCAAGCCCCGAGGCCCGTTTTCCCGGCAGCCCGTTTTTTCGGCAGTGGATCCGAGAACCCTATGAGATGGCTCGCACAAGGTGATTTGCTTATCAAGATGTCTGGGCGCAGGCGTGGGATGGCCTGGGTTTGGCTGCTGTGTCTCGCCTTGACCGCGGGCAGAGCCGCGGCCGCGGTGCACCCGGTTCCGCTCGACAAGAACACGGATTCCGCAAAGTGCCTCGAGTGCCACGCCGAGAAGGCCAAGGGGAAGTCGGTACACACGGCGGTCAGTACCGGGTGCATGAGCTGCCATGAGATCCGGGTGAACAAGGACGTGACACGGGTCAAGCTGATCACGGCGACTCCCAGCTCGCTTTGCCTCACGTGCCATGCCGACAAGAAGGCGGCGGATATCAAGGGGACGGTTCATCCCCCGGCCGTGCGCGATTGCACCACCTGCCACGATCCGCATGCCAGCGACAACAAGAACCAGTTGCTGAAGCCCGCCTCAGGCGACGAGAAGGAAAACCTGTGCCTCAGTTGCCACAAGACGGGCCTTCACGTTCCGGAAAAAGGCAGCCGGCATGCCGCGCTCGACGGGGGCTGCGACACCTGCCACACCACGCACAAAACAGGCGCAGAGCCCACCCAGGAAAACCGTTTTCACCTGACAAAGTCCGCGCCGGAGCTCTGCCTGGACTGCCACGACGCCAAAGACGAGAAGCTCCAGAAGGCCCACAACAACCAGCCGTTCGCCAAGGCGAACTGCACGCAGTGCCATGATCCGCACCAGTCGGATTCGCCAAAGCTGATGGCGAAGTTCCAGCATGTGCCGTTTCAGGGCAATGGGTGCGACACCTGCCACGCTCCTGCGAAAGATGGAAAAGTGGTGCTGACACAGCCGGATGCGAAGGCGCTGTGCCTCACCTGCCACGACGACAAGGCAAAGACGATTGAGACGGCCAAGGTGCAGCATCCGGGCGCGATGGGCGATTGCACCGACTGCCATAATCCGCATGCGAGCAATCAGCCGGGACTACCGAAGACAGACGCGGTGAGCATCTGCACCACGTGCCATAGCGACATCGACGAGTTGCGAAAGAAGTCTGTGCATCATCAGCCGGCGTTCGCGCAGGGCTGCGCAACGTGCCACACGCCGCATGGTGGCGACAACGATCACCTGCTGCGAGCCAAGGGCAATGCCCTGTGCCTGGAGTGCCACGGGCCAGACGCGGCTCCGAAGCGTGACGAGGCTAACGGTGTGCTGACCATCTTCAACGACCAGGTCAAGCTGCCGCTCGACTACTACCAGAAGAACAAGGTTCCAGTGCTGCCGCTGCGATTCGGATTGGGGCACCCGGTGGAGTATCACCCGGTTGCGGACGTGATGGATCCGAGCAATCAGAGCAAGGTTCGCACCAAGCTCAGTTGTCTCTCGTGCCACCAGCCGCATGCCTCAACACAGCCCGGGCTGCTCATCAACGACCAGGCCAACAACATGGCGTTCTGCGATAACTGCCACAAGAACCGGATCAACATGAAAGAGACCACTTCCCCCGGGAAATAGGACCGGCAAATAGCTCGAGGTTCAAATTATGCTGCACTTCCTCATGAAATCGATGCCTGCGCGAAAGAACACGGCGGCCCTCCTGCTCGGGATCTGCGTTCTGCTGCCCATGACCGCCGCGGCAGGCAAGAAGAAGAAGCCGGCGGCGACGACGGCCACAGTGACCGGGCCGCGGAAGTTCCCCTTCGATCCCAAGGCGCTGGTGTGGCCGAGCCCGCCGAACGTGGCGCGCGTTCGCTGGCTCGACTATTTCGCGGGCGAGAAGATTGACTACACTGCGGCGGTCCAGGGAAAACCGAAGGCGAGCTGGATGGATCGACTGGCGGGCGGGCAGTCCGATGAGGAGAAGGCCAGTTCCAAGACCTTCCCGTTCCAACTAGTCGGTCCGTATGGGATCGCATTCGATTCGAAGGGGTATGTGTATGTGGCCGACCAGCGCGTGGGAGCGGTGTTCATCTTCAACCCGATAACGCACGACACGGAACTGATTCGCAACGGATACGAGGCGCACTTTGGATGGATCAACGGCCTGGCCATCGATGACGATGACCGGCTGTTTGTTTCCGACGCCAAGATGCATCGGGTGATGATCTTCAATGCGAAGCACATGGTCGACGGACAGATTAGCGATGGGCTTGTCGATCCTGTGGGCCTGGCAATCGACACCACGAATCGCTTTCTGTACGTCGTCGACACGCAGCAGGACCAGGTGCTGGTCTATGACGCCGACTCGCTCAAATTGCTGCGCCGGATCGGCACGGGCGGGAAGAATCACTTCCTCACCACGCCGGGAGATTTCGGCGCGCCACAAGGCGTGGCCGTCGATGCGGACGGAAACGTCTACGTGACCGACACACTCAACAATCGCGTGGAGATCTTCGATGCCGATGGCGCGTTCATCAGCACGTTCGGCAAGGCTGGGGACGGCCCGGGCTACTTCGCGCGCCCAAAGGGTATCGCCGTCGATAGCGACGGACACATCTGGGTGGCCGATGAGATGCAGGATCGCCTGCAGGTGTTCAACCGCGACGGCCAACTGCTGACCTATATCGGCCAGGGCCATGGAGAGCTCCCGGGGCAGTTCAAGGCGCTGGTGGGCGTCGCGGTGGACAAGAAGAACCGCGTGTTCACGACCGAGCAGTACCCCGGCCGGCTGCAGATGTTCCAGTACGTAAGCGACGTAGACGCAGCAGCAGAAAAGCAGAAGCACGACCAGGACCTGCAAAAGGCCGCCGAGCGCCGCCATAAAGCCGCGCAGCCTGCCTCAGCGCCGTCAACTCCGGCTGAAAAGCCCGCATCCGCCCCCTCAACCCCTGAGCCGCCGAGTACGGCTACGGCCCCGAAGGCAAACTGAACTACGCACGCCCGTTTATCGATCAGCTTCGATACGGGGGTATCATGCGGTGAATGGGACTGCGTAGTCGTTCGATAGCCGGTTCGGCATGCATCAGAATGGCGCTAGTATCAGCTCTCCTTTTGCCTGCTCCGGTGGTCTGCCAATGTCCTGCGAGTCCGTATTCCACTTCCGAAACGCGTACGTGGCTCGGCTGGGGCGGCGTCCATTCCTCCATCCAAGCCAATCCGTACACGGCGATATTCCATACAAGGAGTGAAAAGAAATTGCCCGACGGCACTCTTCAGGTGCTTGAGGGAGATTACAAGAATGCCCGGGACTCCCAGGGGAGACAATACAGCGATGTCACGTCCGCAGGTATTGTTGATCGCAAACTCACATCCGAAACGAGCGTCAGCATCTATGATCCGGTTTGCGGATTGCTGATCGATTGGAACACGCGCGCTAAGGTCGCGACCGTGACACATCTTCTTCCGTCGAAGCCCGTTCAGGCGCGTTGGAGACCCGAATACCCCAATGGCCCCCGAACCGAGGTGAGGGATGGCGTGGAGACGAGGATCGAGCCGCTAGGAACGAAGCGGATCCTTGGGCTCCAGGTTTTGGGCATACGCTGGTTGAGCGTCATCGATGCCGGTTCCAGCTCTGAGAACAAGGGACAGGTCCATGTCATGGCCGAACGGTGGGATTCTCTAGACTTAGAGATCCTGCTCGAGAGTGTCTTCGATGACCCGCGAACTAGCGCTGGTCGCACTCACGCACAGATTGTCCGCTTGGATCGGTCGGAGCCAGATCCGCAGTTATTCCGTATCCCTGAGCGCTACGTGATTCGGGACCGCTGGGCACCTGCAAGCGAATACGGCCCAGAGGTAGCGCCAGGCTGGAAATTGGATCCACCGCCAGAACATGGCGGCCAAAAGGAACCGCCCCATTAACGCGATTTGGCATCGCGCCGCAGCGCGCGCGGGCGGCTTCGATCGAATCCACCGGATCGAACTGCTCAAATTGAGCGCTGCAAGCGTTTCTGCAGATTGCGCGGCCAACTCCGCACTCCGGAAACACGTCTTTCAGAGGCGAAGGCCCGAGTCTTTCTTATGCTTTTCGGCAATGTCAGCTCGCTCCCGCGCCGGTGGCCCCGGACTTGCCCTCTTTTCCCAATCAACATGAGGGTGCCACCGGTCCCTCGCATTTAGGGACCGGTGACGGAGCCATCTACCGCCCTGTTCTCCGAAAGTCCGAAGAGAATTGGCGCGTGACCCACATCTCATCACACAGGATGAAGTTGGGTCCTTGGTCTCCGGCTTGAGACCTGGGTTGGGATGCTCGCATCACCACCAGCGCGGATCACGGCGCGGCAACTCGAGAACGGGAGTACGGCGCCGATGCATCCCCAATTCACTTCGGGAGAAATCTGGCGGAGAGCGAGGGATTCGAACCCCCGATACCCTTTCGGGTACGTCGGTTTTCAAGACCGATGCCATCAACCACTCGGCCAGCTCTCCGCTTCAGGGAACCCGTCTCGCCTCACCAGTTTACCGTAACGCCAACTTCCTCGCCCTCACCACCCGTCCCCCCAAGGCAATCGCATGAAGGTTTTTGGTGCTAAAAGGGGTTCGCATTCCACCGCGCCGTAGGCGCAAGGTTTGTTAGCCCCGCGCTTCAACGTGGGGAAAGCTGGCCGGGCAAGGGTCCCAAGTCCCGTAGGGACGGCGCAAAGCTCATGAGGAGCATCTCATCCCGCATTCCATGCAATCGCCCTGACTTCCCACCGACACGGCAACCCCGCCCCTGACCCAATGCCTAATCCCTAATGCCTAATCCCTAATGCCTAATCCCTAATGCCTAATCCCTAATGCCTAATCCCTAATGCCTAATTCGTATCCCAACCAACACCCGTATCCGCCATCACATCCCGCGCACTGCAGCCGTGCTACTTTACCCTTGCTCCCGGAGAAATCCGGGCGTGCAAAATCAAGACGGTCCAACAAAGCGTCATCAATTTTTTTTTGCGCTTCTCTTTTGTTTCGCTTTTCGCTGTACTTTCGCAAATCGCATAAGTGGCATTGCAAACAGCGGTTTACAGCAATTTGTACTCAGCGGAATTTTAGGTAGCTCGAAAAAATGCCGCATTCCTCGCCCCCCGCCAGGAACACACGATCCTTCTATCCTCCCCGCACCCAGCACACATGATCCGCTACGCTTGCGGCTCCATCACTTCGCTGGTCGAACCGGCATCCCCAAGCGCCTCGAGTTCCGCAGCCTTCTGGCGCTCCTGGCGGCGGCGCCTGGCTCGGCGGCATAGGGCATAGCTGATTGCCCAAGTGATCACCGGCAGCACGAAGACGAGGACGCGCAGGATGGCGCGAATCTCCACGACCGACAAGTCGCCCGCCAGCGCGACTACATCGTCGCCTCCGGCGAATTCGAGCACCACCAGCAGCGCGAGGAGGCCGCATCCGAATGCGGTGTTGAACGGCTGCTCGCTGGGCAGACGGAGCACGTGGTGTTCGCGGGCGTCGAATGTGAACAGCTCGTCGAGGAACGGATAAAGATAGAGCAGGAGGAACAGGCCCGCAGGAAACAGCACCGCGGGAAAGAAGACCTCCGGCACCCAGAGCTTTCCCGAGGACGCGATATGGACGCCGGGGAATAGGCGCATGGCGCCCTCGACCCAGCCGAGGTACCAGTCCGGTTGCGCGCCGGGGAGAATGGCGACGGGATTGTACGGTCCATAGACCCAGACGGGATCGATCTGCACCAGTCCGCCGAGCGCGGCAATCACCGCGAAGATCAGCAGGAACAGGCCGAGGGACTTGAGCGTGTAAGAGGGCCAGAGGCGCGAGCCCACGATGGTCTTGTTCGTGCGGTGCGGGCCCGGGTAGTTGGTGTGCATCTGCCGCCAGATGATGCCCAGATGCACGGCAATAAGCACGGTGATCAACGCGGGAACCAGGAAGACGTGCAGCGCAAACATGCGCGGGATGGTGGCATCGACCGGCACGGTGCCACCCATGAATAGAAACGTGATCCACGGCCCGATCACGGGCACCGACAGCAGGATGGAATAGCCGATGCGCATGCCGGCGCCCGAGAGCAGGTCGCCGCAGATGGAGTAACCGAGATATCCGTTCACCATCGCCAGAACGAGCAGTGTCATGCCGACGACCCAGTTGAGTTCGCGCGGCTTGCGAAATGCGGCGGTGAAAAAGATCCGCGCCTGGTGAACGAGGATGGCGCCTATGAAGATGTTGGCGGCCCAATGATGGATCTGCCGGATGAGCAGGCCGGCGGGGACGTCGAAGCTGATATGGATGACGGACTCGAGCGCCTTGTCCATCTCAACGCCGCGGAGCGGACCATAGGAACCGTGATAGATGACCTTGGCCGAACTGCCGTCGAAAAAGAGGGCGAGGAACACGCCGGTGGCGACGAGAATGGCGAACGAATAGAGCGCAATTTCGCCCAGCATGAAAGACCAGTGGTCGGGAAACACATGGTTGATGGCGCTGCGCAGGAATTTCGATGCGCGCAGGCGATTGTCGACCGTGCGCGCGAGGAAGCCGATCATGGCATCCCCCAGTAACCCGGCCCGGGAATATCGCTGAATCCGCCGCCAGCCCGGAGGACTCCATCGGCGTCGGCGTAGAGGGGCAACTGCGGCAGCGCGCGATCGGCTGGACCGCCGGAAGGGACCGCCCCGCGCAGCACGTCGAAGGTGGATTGATGGCATGGGCACATCAACTGATGGGTGGTGGTCTCATACATGCCGACGGCGCATCCGGCATGGGTACACACGCGCGAGAACGCGAGGTTGCCATTGGGAGCCCAGCCGGTGCGATCGCTGGGGAGTTGCAGAAGCGCCTCGTCAACACGGAGGAGGACGGTCTGTGCCTTCTCTGACCCGATGCTGTCCTCTGGGAAGACGATTACGGTGCTGCCGGGCACCAGCATGTTGACCGAGACCGGCTTTCCTTCGGAGGTCATGAGCCGTTGTCCGCGCTTCCAGACGGTGGAGTAGATGGTGGAATCTGGAGATTGCCCGAGCGAGCGGAACATCGTGAGGAACATGGCGGCAAACGTTCCCGAGGCCCCGGCAATCATCCACTTGAGCAGGCCGCGGCGATGAACTTGATTTGCGCCGGCCTGAAAGTCTTCGACTGCGGCTTCACGTTCGTGGGGCGGCGGCTGCATCTGCTCGCGCGGCTCTTCGACCTGCCTGTTCAGCGTGAGCAGGTGCGACCAAAGGATGAGGGCCATTCCGAGCCCGCCGAAAAAGAGTGCGACCGTGGCGCCGAGAAGCAGATTGCTGCCGCCCGTCCAGTATGTGATGAGGAAGCCGATACCGCCGGCGAGCGCCACCAGGAATGCGCAGACGACCAGGAAAGTCCCAATCTGCTCATGCGAAACCGGCTCAACCTCAAGCACTTCGCTGGGCTTCGCGCCGCGCTTCGCCTTTTCGGCACACTCGGCGCAGCCCGCGATCGGGTTTGCGGAGTCAGGCCTGGGCGGATGCGACTGGCTGCGCACAACTTTCGTGGCCCATTCCCAAAGCAGCACGCCAAGGGCCAGAAGCGAACCCGGAACAGTCGCGGTCTTCCCGACTTGCTTGCGGGAAGGCGCGAAGGTCGCAGGCCGGTCTACACCGCCCGTCTCGGACACGCGGTCGCCCTGATCCGGCTCCTTCATCCTTTGCCTCCTTTCTCAATCCAGATGGTGAACCCGACTAATCCAAGCACCGCAATCCAGGCGACACAGCCCTCGACGACGGGCCCATACCAGTTCAGCGCAATGCCGCCGGGCTTTGCGGGATTCTGCACCGCCCGGATGTATGTCACCAGCGAGGAAAGCTGTTTGTCATCGAGTACCGAGGAAGGAAAGGACGGCATGGGCCCGGGGCCCCAGCGCACCGCTCCGGCGATCAGCTCAGGTGATTTCCCGACGAGCGAGGGAGCGTTGCTGCCGTCGTAGGCGAGAGCACCGCCGCGGACTGCCGTGCGATGGCAGCTCGCGCAGTACATGCGAAAAAGGTCGCCTCCGTGCCCGATATCGCCTTCCTCGAGAGGAATGTCTGCGATCTTGTCCGTCACGTAATGCGAGACGGTCCGCATGTCGTCAATTGAAAGCGAATACACAAAGCTGGGCATGTGGGAGGGGCCCACTTCGACGGCGGTGAGGACCTTTCCGAAATCGTGTTCCGCTTTGAGGGAAGGCCCCGCGATGCTGATGACTCCGCTGATTCCCTCGCCGTGCTCGCCGTGGCACTTGGAGCATCGCTGCGCGAAGATCTGCTCGCCTCGGGATGCGGAATCGCCTGGATTCTGCTGCCCCGGGCATAACATCGCGCATAAAAACAGGAAGGCGAAAGGGAAGAAGGAAGCACCAGAACAGCGCAAGCCGCGGTGACCAGCCATTCTCCGTTGCACGTGACCTTCGATGCGGGTTTGGCAAGGTGCGATGTGTAGGTCCGCTCACGTGGCTGCAAGTCCCTTTTTACGAAATCACAACGGCGAGGTTTCCCGCGGAGAGCAAATCGCTTCCAACAGAAGAGTGGCAGTGTCGATCCAGAAGCTGGTATCCATCTTCATGTCCTCATTTCGCTCCTCTCCATTGCACTCTGAATGGGCACTTTCGCATCCGGTCAGGCGGCTGCTCGCCGACTGCCGGGCACAGCGATGCCGGTATACGGCGTTGGCCATGCTGCCGATGGCTATCCTGCTTTCGGGATGTCTCGGCGGCAAGGCGCATCCGGGCTATCCAGTTGCGACTGGCGGCTCCGCAGATCGCGGCCGGCAGGTGATAGTTCACTACCAGTGCGGGAAGTGCCACACAATCCCCGGAATTCGCGATGCGCATGGCGTGTTCGGGCCGCCGCTCATTGCGATGGGGTCGCGCACCGTGATTGCGGGCAACTTCCCCAACCTGCCGGAGAACCTGGTCCACTGGGTTCAGGCGCCCACATCCATGAAGCCGAAGACAGCCATGCCGGATCTCGGCCTTACAGATCAGCAGGCGCGCGATGTGGCGGCATATCTCGAAACGCTGCACTAGCGCCCGATCGAAGCGGTTGGTGGCGGCATATATGATGGACCTTCCTGAAGGAGGGCCTACCGCCGCAATGCGCAATCGTGCTTCCGTTCTGTTCGTCCTGGCAGCCAGCGTTCTCTCTGCCCAGTCACCCGCACGCCAATCTGCTTCAACCGCCTGGGTGGGCACGTGGGCCACATCCGCCTTTGGCGACGATGTGTGGCACACCGTGCCTACGCTGGTCGACTCCACATTGCGCGAGGTGGTTCATACCTCGATTGCAGGCAGGCAGCTTCGCGTCCGGCTTACGAATGAATTCGGCATTGAGCCATTGCGCGTGGGGGCGGCGTCCGTTGCCACCAGCTCCGGCGCAGGCAGTATCGACGCGACAACCATGCATGAGGTGACGTTTGCCGGTTCGCCTTCCATTGTGATTCCGCCGGGCGCGGAGGTGCTTTCCGATCCGGTGGCGATGGCCACACCTGCGTTCGCCGACCTGGCGATCAGCCTTTACCTGCCGCTGCAGCAGGTGAGCGACGTCTCGGTGCACTCGGGGGCGCAGCAGGACAACTACATCGTTACTGGAAATCATGTGCAGGAGGCCTCGCTGACCGCGCCCAAGATTGTGCCGTCATGGTACTTCGTCAAGGGAGTGGACGTGGAGCCGGCCGCATCGCATGCCGGCGCGGTAGTGGCGTTTGGCGATTCGATCACCGATGGCGCCTATGTCACGGTGAATTCAAACCACCGCTGGTCGGACTACCTGGCCACCCGGCTGCACGACAATGCCGCGACGGCCAATCTCTCCGTGCTCAATGAGGGGATCGGCGGCAACTGTGTGCTGATTCATTGCACGGGCGAGAACGCGCTGGCGCGCTTCAACCACGATGTGCTGTCGCTGGCGGGAGTGAAATACGTCATTGTGCTCGAGAGCATTAACGACATCGGCACCCTGCACAATCCCAACCGGCCTGACTACAAGCTGACCGCCGAGGACCTGGAGCAGGGGCTTTCGCAGATTGTGGCGCGCGCTCACGAACATGGGATCAAAGTATTTGGCGCCACGCTCACGCCGTACAAGGGCGCAGGCTATTTTACGGAGAAGGGCGAGCAGATCAGGGAAGCTGTGAATCAGTGGATCCTGACCAGCGGGGTGTTCGACGGGGCCATCGATTTCGACAGGGCGACACGCGACCCGGCGAACCCGCTGATGTTCGCGCCGCAGTATGACAGCGGCGACCATCTGCATCCCAAGGACGCGGGGTACGGGGCCATGGCGGATTCGATCGACTTAAGCCTGTTCCGATAGGGCGAGGGGTTGATTGGCGATGGCCGTTTCCAGGTCATGATCTAAAATCCGTCGTTATGAACCACGCGCTGTTTCGCATGAATACTGTGTCACTGTGCTGCGCGTTCGTGGCCGGCCTTATTACGCCGCACGTGCTGGGAGCAGAGAAACCGGAGACGATTCCGGGAAAGGAAGTGGATCGGGCGGTCGTTGCGGCGTTGTCGCACCAGGACGTCAGAAAACCGCGAATCATTTCTCATATTGACCTGACGGCACCCTTCGGAACCGTAACTCAATGGACGTTCGTTGCCGTTGAGGATGGCGGTAAACCTCCTACAGATCTGGAGGACCATGGACCGATCTTCCTTTGTCTTGTGAAAGCATCCAGCCCGGATTGCGCTCTGCGCTTTTATCGACAGGTCAGAAAGGATATGCCGTGGGCTGACACGCCCTACCATCTCTTCGACAGCCACATCGTGTACGGCGGCGAGAATAAGACGCGCCCGTTTCTGTTCGTACAGGTATGTGGGGCGGGAGCGATGACTGGCGACGGAGACTGCGCGATTGCCACTGCTTTGTATCGATATGACAAGGGAAATGATCGCTTCGTCCGTGCGTTCCTGAACCTGACAGCACGAAATAATAATCAGGCCACGCGTTTTGTCGACAGCGGAGACGTCATCGTTGACGATCCGACGTTGAACGCGCCCTACACCTACTGGATTGAGGTCTACCGGGCGGGGAATTCAGGGCAATATAACCGAATTCTCCGCTTTCGCGGTCATACGGGCTACGCAGATGGAAATCCGCTCGCGGTAGCTGATTCCGAAATGCCTGAAATTCTCCATCGCCTGGGATTATGGCAGCCCGGCGATCCATTGCCAGTTCCGGCCCATCTGCCTCAAGGATGCCGTGACCTGGTTATGCGGCATTGGGAAGAGTGGTGCAAATAAGACACCCGCACTTGGGCAATTGAAGCCTTCGCTTGCTGACCGGGCTCCTGGATGCCTCCAACGAATTTGTCACTGACTTGTCGAGGCGAGCGAAGTCGCCGACAAACCTGACGTGAAAACAACCTGAACTGTGGTTGGAAGCCTCCCTGACTCCAGGGGGAGTCACTTCATGCACAGGTTCAGGGTCATGGTCGCTGCATCCGCGGTTGCGCTCATCCCGTGCGCGGCATTGTCACAAACCACGTTCGCAAAGAAGTTCTATCCGCTTGGTCAATACCCTCAGTTCCAGTTACAGACTGACTTGAACGGGGATGGGATACCGGATTTCTTTACTAACTCGGGTGGTTCTGAGACGACGGAACTTCTCTCCACCGAGCCCGGCAGCTATGTCATCCACCATCCAACTACGCCCGAGAAGAACTATCTTCCGCTTGCGGCGGGTGACTTCAACGGTGATGGGAAGAACGACGTGTTCTTCTACGATCCCGACGGCGGAAGCAAGCTGTTCTGGATCGGATATGGAGACGGCAAGGGAGGTTACTCGTCGTTTAAGCAAGCGCCCAACCTGGCTGGCGTCTACACCGGCAAACTGGCGACCATTGTGGCCCAGACAGGGGACTTCAACGGGGACGGCCGTCCGGACGTGGCGCTGGCATACCAGAAGAACGACGCGAACAATAATCCGATCAGCATCGACGTTCAGCTTTACCTGAATAACGGCAACGGATTTACCAATGCAGGCGCAGTCTATAGCTTCCCGATGCCCAGCGGCTCGTCGGGCGGCGTGCTCTACGATACCACTCCGGAGTTTGACCTGCTGGTGGGCGATTATGATGCTGACGGTCACGCGGACCTGGCGTTGCGGTATTTGATAACGATCCCCTACAACACGTCCAACGCCGACGCCAACCTGGTCGTTCTCTATGGAAGTGGCACCGGCAAGTTCACCCCTGTGAAAGTGTTCACCGATCGGGGAAGCGATCTCTATTTCAACGCAGGCGATGTGAACGACGACGGGGCAACGGATCTGGCTGGAGTGGACGCCGACTATACCATTCACATCTTCTATGGGCACAAGAACCGCACGATGACCGAAACCGTGCTTCCGGCTTCACTCAACCAGAACTCGGCTTCAAACTTTACCGCGCCGGTGATAGCGGATTTCAATGGCGATGGTCGGAAAGACATTCTGTTTACCGCATTCGATCCGACAAGCAATACGGAATCGACAGGCGTCAGATTGCTCTACCAGACCAAGCCGGGAGTCTGGGCTTTGGGACCCTACACCAAAGTGGATGACTTCCAGGGCGGCCTGGGTGAGGTTCCCTTCACCAGCCTGTTTGTGGGGGATTACAACAAAGACAGAAAGCCCGATGTAAGCCTCTTTGTTACCGACACGGCTGTGACGCACCCGGAAAGCATGGCGCTGCTGCTGAACACGGGCTCGGGCGTCTATGGAGCCTGTGCGGCACCCGCGCTCGGCATTCACGTGTGCTCGCCCGGCGCGACGACAACAAGCACCTCCGTCAGCTTCAACCTCGGCGCAACGTCGCTTTACAACTTGCGCAGCATGGAAATCTGGGTCGACGGGGTGAAGAAGAGCGAGACCTATCATGTCTTCGGGACGCAGGCCTTTGCGCGCGTGACCCTGTCGATTCCTGCCGGACAGCACAAGATAGGAATCTTTGCCGTGGCGGCGGATGACACAACCAAATTGCATACAAGCTTCACCACGACCGTGCAGTGAGGACGGTGTATTAAGCTGCGCAAGCGGCCACCTCGGCGACGAGGTGGCCGTGGCATTTTGCAGCGCAGATTTTCTTCCAAATCGGATTTGACGGAGGGGTGCGGCTTGCGCGATGATTGGCGAATAAAAGGCGAAGCGAACCTTATTGGTTACCTGCCTGCGTTTTATGCCTTCAGCCGCTACAGTTCGCCGCGAAATTGAGCTTTCGCTGGAAGCCCGCTTCCCTGCTGCCCTGTCGCCAGTGGCGCGTACAGTGCGCGAAGTGGTGTCGACCGGCGTGGAGGCAGCGGACCGGATTCTCGATGGCGGGCTGCCCGTTGGTGCGATCAGTGAGATCGTAGGGCCGGCCAGCTCTGGGCGGACGAGCCTGGCGATTTCATTCCTGGCACAGCGCACGGCCGAGGGGCGGGTGTGCGCGTGGGTAGACGTGGAGGACGCGCTCGATCCTGAGTCAGCCGCGGCGAACGGGGTCGACCTGAAGAAGTTTCTGTGGGTGCGATGCCGGCCGGAGGAGCCGGGGCTGGAACAGAGCGCGCCGCGTTTCCGGCGCGATGCGAAGACTAGGCCTATTTGGACGCGGCTGGACCAGGCATTGCGCGCCACGGACCTGCTTCTTCAGGCGGGCGAATTTGCGGCGATCGTGCTGGACCTGGCGGATACGGCGCCCGAACATGGCTGCCGGATTCCGCTGGCGACGTGGTTCCGCTTCCGCCAGGCGGCGGACCGCACACGCTGCTCGCTGGTGCTGCTGGGCAGGGCGGCGTTTGCCCAGTCGAGCGCCGCGGTGGCCCTGGAGTGTGGAACGCTGCGCGCCCAGGCGGAGGGCGGGACCGTGCTGCGCGGATTCTCGACGCAATTGAGCCGGCAAAAGCAGCGGTTTGCGCCCGGATTTGGCGGAGAGAAGAAGGGTCCGGCGAGCACGTGGTCGGCCCGAGTGGCATGGAACCCCGACGCGGAGAAGCGGGCATGAGAGAGCTCTATGCATGCGTGCATGTGGCGGAGTTCCCCGCGCAGGCATTGCTGCGCCTGCGCACCGACCTTGCTGGGGAGCCGGTGGTGGTGATGGACGGGGCGGAGCCGCACACGTTCGTCTGCGCGCTGAATGCGCATGCGCTTCGCCGTGGTGCGGAAAAGGGTATGCCACGCCTGGATGCGGAAGGGCTTAGGGGGGTGCGCCTGCTGGCGCGTTCAATGGAGAGCGAGGCGGCTGCGAGGGTGGTGGTGCTGGAGAGGGCAGCAAAATTTTCACCGCGGATAGAGGAGGTAAGTGCAGGCACAGCGTGCGCGTTTGTGCTGGATATTACGGGGACGGAGAGGCTTTTCGGTCCGCCGGAGAAGCTTGCGGAGCGGCTGCGCGACGACCTTGGCGCTGCCGGGTTCCGGGCATCGATTGTGGTGAGCGGAAATTTCCATGCGGCGCGCATCAAGGCGGCGTGGTCGCGCGGGGTCCACGTGATTGCCGACGGCGCCGAGGCGGTAGCGCTGGCGAAGCTGCCGCTGGTGGCGCTGGATTTGGAGGACGATCCGCGCGAGACGTTCGCCATATGGGGCATCCGTACGCTGGGCGAGCTGGCGGCATTGCCGGAAGTCGAACTGATTACGCGGCAAGGGCAGCAGGCCAAGGAGTGGCGCGAATTGGCCTGGGGCATGCTGCCGCATACGTTCCAGCCTATGGACGAGGAGTTTGCCCTGCGCGAGTTTCTCGCCTTCGAGGACCCGGTCGAGGAGATGGATTCGCTGCTGTTCGTGGGCGCGCGCATGATCGATGCGCTGGTGGAGAGAGCGGCGGACCGGGGCCTGGCGCTGTCGCGGATGACCGTTCGCATGAAGCTGCACGGCGGGACTGAACATGAGCTGCAACTGAGGCCAGCGATTCCGTCGACAGATCGCAAGTTTCTTTTGAAGCTGCTGCAGCTACAGGTGGCGGCGCATCCGCCGCAGGCCATGGTGCTCAACTTCGAGTTGACGGCAGAGGCTGCGCAGTCGAGCGTGGTGCAACTTGGGCTGTTTGCGCCGCAGACGCCCGAGCCCTCTCGGCTCGATGTGACGATTGCGCGGTTGAAGGCGATTGTGGGAGAGGACCGAGTGGGCTCGCCTGCACTTGTGGATGGGCATCGGCCAGGCGCCTTTGAAATGACGGACTTTTTGATGGATGCGAAAGCCGGTGCGCTGCCGGCGCAGCGCACGACGATGGGGCTGCGGCGATTGCGACCCCGGCTGGCAGTGCGGATGAATTTCCGCGAGTCAGAATTTTCGGATTTTCAGACCCGCGAAGGCCGTTTCCGAGTGGCAGCGACTTATGGGCCTTGGCGGAGCAGCGGATACTGGTGGGCCATCGAGCCATGGGCCGTAGAAGAGTGGGACGTACTGGCCGAGCGCGACGATGGGTCGCCGGTGGCCTGCCTGGTGGTGCGCGACCAGATCAGTAATTCCTGGTGGCTTGAGGCTATCTATGACTGACGGCTTCCCTATTGCGAATACGCGGTCACCGGGAACTCCCGTATGCCACCCGAACGATCACCATGAGCCCGCCGTTCCTCATCAGTCCGACGAAATCCGTTCGCAATCCAGACCGCACTCCGATGACTGCGAGTACGTGGAGCTGCATGCGGCGAGCGCATTCAGTTTTCTGGCGGGGGCGTCGCAGCCGGAAGAGCTGATTGAGCGCACGGGCGAGCTGGGCATGCCGTCAATAGCGCTGGCAGACCGCAACGGAGTGTATGGGGTGGCGCGGTTCCACACGGCAGGAGCGCGCTGCGGCGTGAAGGCGCACATCGGGGCGGAGATCGCGGTGTCTTCGTATGGCGAGGCGCTCAAGCCCGCGCCGTGGCTGCCCAATCAGGTTCCATCAGAGCCGCCCCGTGTGACGCTGCTGTGTGCGTCGCGCGCGGGATACCAGAATCTGTGCCAGTTGATTACGCGGTTCAAGATGCGAGAGCCGGCGAAGGGTGAGGGCGCGGCGACACTCGACGATCTTGAAGAATTCTCCGACGGGCTAATCTGTTTGACCGGCGGCGATGAAGGGCCGCTGGCGGCTGCGCTCGCGCAGGGCGGGTGCGAAGAAACGCGCAAACGCCTCCACCGTCTCGAGTCTATCTTCGGGCGTGGCAACGTGTACGTCGAATTGCAGCGGCATCAGCTACGGGAAGAAGAAAGCCGCAACCAGGCGCTGCTCAGGCTCGCCGAATTGCTGGCGCTACCTGTGATTGCCAGCAACGGCGTGCGCTACGCGCAGACGAAGGACCGCGAGCTGCTGGATGTATTCACGGCGATCAAGAACGGCGTGCCGCTGGATAAAGCGGGGCGGCTGCTGACCGTGAATGCGGCGCGGGCACTACGCACGCCGCGCGAGATGGCTGCGCTGTTCCGCGATACTCCCGAGGCAATTGCCAACACACGCATTGTGAGCGAGCGTCTGGAGTTCACGCTGAACAATCTGGGGTACGAGTTTCCACGCTATCCGCTGCCCAGCGGCGAGACGATGGACAGCTTTCTCGCCAAGCGCGTGGACGAGGGCATGCGCAAGCGGTATGGCATGCCATCCAAGCAGCATCTGTTCGAGAAGGCGCGGACTCAGGTGCAGCACGAGCTGGCGCTGATTGCCAAGCTGGGGTTTGCAGGATATTTCCTGATCGTGTGGGACATTATTCGCTACTGCCAGGAGAATGGATTTCTGGTGCAGGGGCGCGGGTCGGCGGCCAACTCCGCAGTGTGCTACGCGCTGGAGATCACGGCGGTCGATCCTGTGGGAATGGAACTGCTGTTCGAGCGCTTCCTCAGTGAGAGCCGCGGCGAGTGGCCGGACATCGATCTCGATCTGCCTTCGGGCGATCAGCGCGAGCAGGTGATCCAGTACGTCTACGAGCGGTACGGAGCGCAGGGCGCGGCGATGACGGCAAACGTGATCAGCTACCGCAGCCGGTCGACCGCGCGCGAAGTGGGCAAGGCGATGGGCTTTGACGAGGGGCAGATTGCGCGGCTAGCCGGGCTGGTTGGCCACTGGGAGTGGCGCGGCGAGAACGATACGATGGCCAGCCATTTTGCAAACGCGGGCTTTGATGTGAGGCATCCGCGGATCGCGCACTATCTTGACCTCTGCATGCGGATGCAGGATATGCCGAGGCATCTCGGGCAGCACTCGGGGGGCATGGTGATCTGCGCGGGCATGCTCAATCGCGTGGTTCCAATTGAGCGGGCGAGCATGCCCGGACGTACCGTGGTGCAGTGGGATAAAGAGGACTGCGCAGACCTGGGTCTGATCAAGGTGGACCTGCTGGGGTTGGGGATGATGGCGGCGCTGAAGGACACCATCGAGCTGATTCCGCGGCACTATGGCAATCAGGTGGAGCTTGCCGCGCTGCCCGAAGATCCCGTGGTGTATGAGACGTTGCGCAAGGCTGATACGGTGGGCATGTTCCAGGTGGAGAGCCGGGCCCAGATGGCGTCGATTCCGCACAATGCGCCCACACATTTTTATGACCTGGTGGTGCAGGTCGCGATTATCCGGCCGGGGCCGATTGTGGGAAAGATGATGCATCCCTACATGCGCCGCAGGCAGGGCAAGGAGGCGGTAACGTATGCGCATCCGTCTCTTGAACCGGTGTTGAAACGCACGCTCGGTGTGCCGTTGTTTCAGGAGCAGTTGCTGCGCATGGCGATGGTGGTGGCAGATTTTTCCGGCGCGGAAGCGGAGGAGCTGCGGCGCGCGGTGGGCATGCGGCGATCGATGCAGCGCATGAAGGACCTGGAGGGGCGGCTGCGCGCAGGAATGACGAAGAATGGCATCGGGCAGGAGGCGCAGGACGCGATTGTGCAGGGCATCAGCTCCTTCGCAATGTACGGGTTTCCCGAGAGCCATGCGGCGAGCTTCGCGCTGATCGCCTATGCATCGGCATATTTGAAGGTGCATTACCTGGCGGCGTTCACGTGCGGTCTGTTGAATAACCAGCCGATGGGGTTTTATGCGCCGGCGGTGCTGATCAAGGATGCACAGCGGCAGGGACTGAAGGTGCGGCCCATCGATGTGCAGCGGTCGGAGTTTTTGTGCACGCTGGAGCACGAGGCGGATGGCGCGGTGTCATTGCGAGTGGGATTGAATTACGCAAAGGGATTGCGGGAGGGGGTTGCGGAGAAGCTGGTTTCGGCGCGGATTAGCAATGGCGAGTTTGCCAGCGTGGAGGATGTGGTGCGGCGGGTTCCAGAATTGAATCGCAAAGAACTGGTGTTGCTGGCGCGGATTGGGGCGTTGAATTCGGTGGGGGATGTGGAGCATCGGCGGGATGCTTTGTGGCAGGTGGAGCAGGCGGGGAGACCGGTGGGACCATTACTGAGGCATGCAGAAGATCGTGACATCCCCGGTCGCCAAAAGCTAGGGACCGGGGGCACCCAGGGTTTTCGAGGATCTCGCGGGACGGCGCAGCGGCCGCTGCGGAAAATGACTACCGATGAGCGGCTGGCTGCTGATTTTGCCGGTACGGGGCTGACGACGGGGCCACACCCCATGGCATATGTGCGGGCGGAGTTGCAGGCGCAGGGGCTGGTGACAGCGGACGATCTGACGCGGTGCGCAAACGAGCAATGGGTGCGCGTGGCGGGTTGCGTGATCGCGCGGCAGAGGCCGGGGACGGCAAAGGGATTTGTGTTTTTGTCGCTGGAGGATGAGACGGGGATTGCAAACGTGATCGTAACCCCGGATGTGTTCGAGGCGAACCGGGTGACGGTGACGCGGAGCCGGTTTTTACATGTGGAGGGACGGGTGCAGCAGCAGGATGGAGTGATTCACGTGAAGGCTCAGAAGCTGGAGCCGATCGTCGTCACGACGGCCGAGACCCGGTCGCATGATTTCCACTGAGGTACACGGAACTCGAAATGAGGGTCTCAGAATCGAGACCCTCCGTCGAATGCATCTTATTTGCCGTGCGTGAGCCAGAGGGCTTCCATCTGCTCGAGCGTGCGGCCTTTGGTTTCGGGAACCATCTTTGCCATGAAGATGGCGGCCAGGATGCTCATGAAGCCGTAGATCCAGTAGGCGAAGCCGTGCTTGAAGTGCTCGACCAGGTACGGGTTCTTGTCGAGGATGGGGAACGACCAACTGACCAGGTAGTTGGCGATCCACTGCGCGGCTACGGCCAGGGCCATGGCCTTGCCGCGAATCTGGTTGGGGAAGATTTCGCTGAGAAGAACCCATGTAACCGGACCCCACGAGACGGCGAAACCGGCGGTGTACACGAGCATGGCAACGAGGGCGATCGATCCCTTTCCGCCGAGCCAGAAGGTGGTGCCGAGCGCGAACATACTGACAGCCATCACAATGGCCCCGGTGATCTGGAGGGGGCGGCGGCCGAAGCGGTCGACGGTGAAGATGGCGACAACAGTGAAGGTAAGGTTCACGGCGCCGACGATGATGGTCTGGAAGAGCGAGGCGTTGGTGCTGAAGCCCATGCCCTTGAAAATGTCCGTGGCGTAGTAGAGAACCACGTTTATGCCGACGAACTGCTGGAAGATGGAGAGCATGAGGCCGAGGAAGATGACGAGCATGCCGAACGACAACAGCTTGCCGGAGTGGTGCTCGCTCAGGGAGGCGCGGATTTCGGAGAGTTCTTTTTGGGCTTCCTCCTTGCTGATCAGTTTGTCGAGGACAGCGCGCGCGCCGCTTTCATCGCCGCGCAGCATGAGGAAGCGCGGAGTCTCAGGCACGAAGAAGAGGAGGATCAGGAAGAGACCCGCGGGAATGGCGCCGGAGAGGAACATGTAGCGCCAGCCGATGGAGTTGAGCCAGGCGTCCCCGGAGCCGGATTTGGAGATGCCGAAGTTGACGAAGTAAATGACCAGCATGCCGAAGATGATGGCGAACTGGTTCCATGCGACCAGGCCGCCGCGCACCCGCGGAGGCGCGATCTCTGCGATGTACATGGGCGAGAGCATGGAGGCGAGGCCGACGCCGATGCCGCCGATGATGCGGTAAACGACAAAGGCGCTCATGTAACCGGGACCGCCGTGGCCGATGGGGGCGAAGGGGAATTCAGGCGCCGACGCGCCGAGCGCGGATATGAGGAAGAGAATTGCGGCCAGGATCAAGCCTCGTTTACGGCCGATGTGGCTGCTCACCCATCCGCCGATGAGGCCGCCGACGATGCAGCCGATGAGCGCGCTGGAGACGAGAAAGCCGAGCAGCGAGTTGGCGGCGTTGGCCTGGGCAGGATTGGTCAGATCGGAGAATCGCGGATCGATGAAGTAGACGCGGAGGCTGTCGACGGCGCCATTGATGACGGCCGTGTCGTATCCGAAAAGCAGGCCGCCCAGGGTTGCAATGAGCGTAAGCAGAAGAACGTAGGGATTCAGTTTCGACATGGCTCGCCTTGCAATGAAGTGAGTACCGGCCAGTGTATCAGCGGGTGTGGGGTGCGCGCCGGGTAATTCGGTTTATTTGCGCTCGGTCCGCACAGGGATGCAACCCGGCGGTGTCAGGATCCGCGCAGGGACCGACCGCGTCTGACGCGAGGTGGAGGAAATGCGATAGAATGCCGGGGAAACGTTTTCTCAGTTTTCCGGCCACTGGCGCACTCGCCGGTCTCGCTGCACATGTGAAATCGGGCTTTTGGCGCTTGACACACGTTTGAGTAAAACCATTTACTTAGGGGCAAACGCTCCCTGCCGGGGCGCGTATCCCCCACTCAGGTGATTCATGGTCGGATTGCTTCCAAGCACCCTTGTCAACGGTCTTCCCCACGCTGCACCGGCTTTGCTGGGCTTGAGCGTCCCTTCGCTTGCGCATTTGAGCGGCCTCGACATCGCGGTCATCGCCATTTACTTCGTGATGGTGATCTGGATTGGCTTTTATTTGAAAGGCCAGGCCAACACCAGCGAAGAGTTCTTTATGGCCGGCCGCGAGATGACGGCATGGATCGCCGGCCTCAGCTTCGTCTCAGCGAACCTGGGATCGCTAGAGCTGATGGGCTGGGCGGGATCGGCGTATCAATACGGCATCCTGGCGGCGCACTGGTACTGGATCGGCGCCATCCCCGCCATGCTCTTCCTGGGCATCGTGATGATGCCGTTCTACTACGTGTGCAAGACGCACTCGGTGCCGGGATATCTCAAGCTGCGCTATGGACAGGGTGCGAGCATCGTCTCCGCGTTTTCGTTCGCGTTCATGACCGTTCTGATGAGCGGCGTGAACATGTTTGCCATGGCCGTGGTCATGAAGGTGGTGCTGGGCTGGAACCTGCACTTCTCGATTATTATTTCGTCGCTTGCGGTGGCGGCGTATGTGGCGCTGGGCGGGCTGCGGTCGGCAATCTTCAATGAGATATTGCAGTTTGTGCTGATCTGGGGCGGAGCCTTACTGGTGCCGATCGTTGGGCTGGTGGAGGCCGGCGGCTGGAACGGGTTCAAGGCCAAACTGGCGAAGAATATGGCGGCGGGCATCATCGCGCCAGGCGACTATACGCACATGTGGCGCAGCCTGGGCCATTTTTCAGACAACCCCATGGGAATTCATTGGACCGGAATTGTGTTTGGCCTGGGATTTGCCATCAGCTTCGGGTACTGGACCACGGACTTCCTGGTGGTGCAGCGAGTGCTGGCGGCGAACAGCCTGCGTTCGGCGCGAATGGCCCCGGTGATCGGGTCGTTTTTCAAGATGGCTGTTCCGTTCATCGTCATTTTGCCGGGGCTGCTCGGGCTGGTGGTGTTGCAGAATCCCAACGGCAGCCTGATGCACCTGGTAGGCCAGAACCAGGTGGACGCACTGCATCCCTACAGCTACAACGAGGTGCTTCCGCTGATGATGGTGCGTTACCTGGCGCCGGGTCTGCTGGGGCTCGGCATCACGGCGCTGATTGCCGGATTCATGAGCGGAATGGCGGGCAATGTGAGCGCGTTTTCCGCAGTTTGGACTTACGACATTTATCAGCCGCTGATCAAGAAGAATGCCAAGGACGAGCATTACGTGGTTGTGGGCCGGTGGGCGACCATCCTCGGCGTCATCGTCTCGATCGGTACGGCCTACATGGTGATGGGCGCGGCCGGCATCATGGATTATGTGCAGGCGCTGTTCAGCTTTTTCATCTCGCCGCTGCTGGGCGTGGTGCTGATGGGCATGTTCTTGAAGCGGGCGACAAAAGCGGGTGGATTCTGGGGTTTGCTGATTGGGACGGTCACCTCGATCGGCCTGTGGGCTTGGGTGCACTTTTATCCGCCGGCACTGCGCTACGTGGCGATTTCCGGCGATGCGAAGGCGATGGCCGAGGACATGTACCGCGCGCTGTGGTCGGTGATCGTCGCGATGCTGGTGACATTGGTCGTAAGCCTGTTCACCGAGCCGAAGCCGCTGGCGGAACTCGCAGGCGTGGTCTACGGAGCCACCAAGCTGCCGGAAGAAGAGCCGGTTCCGATCTACAAGAACGAATACTTCTGGATGGTGATTGCTGCCGTCCTGTTCGTCGCACTCAACATTTACTTCTTTTAAGGAGCGGATCGGATGCACTCAGGACATATCTCCATCTGGTTCTTCAATGGCGTCCTGCTTACGATTTACGGCGCGATGATCGAGGCTTACGGGCTCTTCGAGTTGATTACGCACCAGCACGCAAACGTGGTGCTGTGGACGCTGCGTGCGCCGATCTGGTGGGGCGCACTGATGTTGGCGCTCGGGCTGTTCTACAGCCTCAAGTTCTGGCCGGGACGTAACAGTTAGGAATTCGAAGTTTCACAGTTTGAATTTGCAATCATGAAGGAGTAATGAGCATGTCAGCGCAACCGAGAAAAATGGCGTTCGGGATCGTGGTGGGCAATCGCGGCTTCTTTCCCGATCACCTGGCCAAGACGGGCCGGGACGAGATCCTCGCGGTTTTGGAGGGCGTTGGCGCAAAGGCTATTGTGCTTTCGCCCGAAGAGTCAAAGTACGGCGCGGTGGAAACCTACGACGAGTCGGTGCGCTGCGCGGAGCTGTTCAAGAAGCACGCGGACGAAATTGACGGCATCATCGTCACGCTGCCAAATTTCGGCGAAGAGCGCGGCATCGTGGACGCGATCCGCCTCTCCGGGCTGAAGGTGCCGGTGCTGGTGCAGGCCACGCCCGACAAGTCCGACAACATGACCATCGCGGTGCGCCGCGACTCGTTCTGTGGCAAGATGAGCGCCTGTAACAACATGATGCAGTACGGCATCAAGTATTCGCTCACCACGCTGCACACGGAGACGGTTCAGTCGGCGGAGTTCAAGGCTGACCTCGAATGGTTCTCTGCCGTCTGCCGCATCGTGAAGGGGCTCAAGAACCTCAAGATCGGGTCCATCGGCGCGCGCCCCGGCGCATTCAACACGGTCCGCTACTCGGAGCGCATCCTCGAAACCGCCGGCATCTCCGTAGACCCGATCGATCTTTCGGAAATCTTCGGGCGCATCCAGCGCATGAAGGACAACGACGACCTGGCCCAGGCTAAGCTCAAGGAGATCAAGGGCTACGTTGCGACGAAAGGCATTCCAGAAGAAGCGCTGCTGAAGATGGCCAAGCTCGGCGCGGTGATCGAGACATGGATGCACCAGACCCACTGCACCATCTCCGCCGTGCAGTGCTGGACCTCGATGGAAGAGTACTTCGGTGTGGTGCCGTGCACGGTCATGAGCATGATGTCGAACAACCTCCTCCCCTCGGCCTGCGAGGTGGACGTGCCCGGCGTGCTGAGCATGTATATGCTGGCGCTGGCCTCGGAGACGCCCTCGGCGTTGCTGGACTGGAACAACAACTACGGTTCCGATCCGAACAAGTGCGTATGCTTCCACTGCTCAAATCTGCCCAAGCACTTCTTCCAGGATGTGCGCATGGATTACCAGGAAATCATCGCGGGCACAGTGGGCAAGCTGAACACATTTGGCACCTGCGTGGGCCGTGTGAAGCCGGGCGTGATGAGCTACGCCCGCTTCTCCACCGACGACCGCCGCGGCGTGATTCGCGGCTACACCGGGCCCGGACGCTTCACGGACGATCCGCTCGAGACCTTCGGCGGCGCCGGCGTGGCGGAAATTCCGCAACTGCAGAAGCTGCTCAAATACATTTGCCGCGAGGCATTCGAACATCACGTGGCGGCGAATTTCAGCGATGTTTCGAAAGCCGTCCACGAAGCGGCGGTCCGCTACCTGGGATGGGAAAGCTACTACCATCCAGGGCTAGAAGACTAATCCAAGAGGAAAACAGAAGGGCGTTGACTCCCAAGTCAACGCCCTTCGTGCACTTAATGCAGGCATTAGGAACGAGGTATTCTGTGCGTCATGCCTTCTCACTGCCTGTTACGGGTTCAAGGGTAAGGCGCGCCGCGAGGACCACAAGCGCGGACCACAGCAGATCGGCGCCGAGCAGGTGGGCAATCTGCAACCACGTGGGAGCGAGCAGCACCACATCGAGCACGCCCAGGATGTATTGAGCCGCGAGGAGCAACAAGACCGCCGCAGATAGGCCGCGATTGTCCCAGTAGCCGCTTCGGCGCGAGGCGCGCACCAGCAGCCAGATGAGGAAGATGCTGGCGAAGAACGCAACCGTGGGATGAGTCCAGCGCCAGCGCACCAGCCAGCCGCTGGTGGCGGAGAAATCCTGGGCAAGCGCCGCGCCGAGTGAAGTTGCGGGAAAAAGAGTATCGCCGAGCGCAGCAAGGGATCCGGTGACGCCGACGATCATAATCACCACAATGCAGGCGATGGCTCCCCAGGGCGCGACCAGGCGCACGGTTCTGCGCGTAAATCCTGTCTTGCGGCTCAGCAGGTGAGCGGTGAGCGTGAGCGCCGCAAGCAGCAGGAGCGTGTTGGTCAGGTGCAGCGCAAGGTAGGGCGCGCGCAGCGGTGACTGGCTTTGCGCGGTCAATCCCAGCTTGACCAACAGGGCGCCGAGGATGGCCTCGACGAGGGTGAATCCCACCACCCACGCCGAGGCGGCACGAGCCAGATGGCCTTTGACGGTTCCGGCGAGCGTCCACACAAGAAGGCCGACAGCGGAGAAGAACGAGATGCCGCTGGTCACGCGATGCGTGAATTCGATGATGGTATCGAGGTGTGGCGAATGCTGAACCACCGTGCCGTTGCACAGCGGCCAGTGATCTCCGCAACCCGCGCCGGAACTGGTGGCGCGCACCAGTCCTCCCCACAGAATGACTGCAATGAAATATGCCAGAACAGCCCAGGCGAATCGGCGAAGAGCGGGGGACGGAAGACGATGCGCGTCCACAGACGCTGCAGTGAATGACATGAACGATGACTCCGGCGGCACCTTCCAGTTTAGAACAACGTTGCGAGTTCGCATTGACCACGGGCCGGTCACACAGCGCTGCGGAGCGCCTCAGAGTGCGCCGGACTGTATACTGCGCTTAAAGCAATACGATCGATGGATAGCTCTTCATTCCCTCCTCCCGTGCCCATGAACCTGAAATCAGAGCCCCGCGTTCGACGAATTTCGGTGATCGACTCGCACACCGCGGGAGAGCCAACACGTTGTGTCATTGCAGGCGGCCCTGACCTCGGGCCGGGCCCGCTGGAGGAACGCATGGAGCGCCTGCGCAGCGAGTACGACGACCTGCGCCGGGCGATTCTGTGTGAGCCGCGCGGCTCCGACGTGATTGTGGGCGCCTGGATTCTGCCGCCCGATGCTCCCGGTTGCGCAGCGGCGGTCATCTTCTTCAACAACGCCGGATACCTGGGCATGTGTGGTCACGGCACAATCGGCGCCGCAGTGACGCTGGCGCACATGGGCAGGATCGCACCGGGAATCCACCGGCTGCAGACGCCGGTGGGCGTGGTGAGCGTCGATCTGACGGACGAGAACACCGCCACCATCGAAAACGTGCCGGCCTACAGGCACGGCGCCGGTGTGCTCGTGGATGTGCCAGGATACGGCGAGTTTCGCGGCGACGTGGCGTGGGGCGGTAACTGGTTTTTTCTCATCAAGGACCACGGATTCGAACTGAAGCTCGAACACGTCGATGATCTGACGGAGTTCGCCTGGGCAGTCCGCAAGGCGCTCACGGCTGCGGGCATTACGGGCGCGGCAGGCGAGGAAATCGACCACATCGAACTCTTTGGAGACGCGCGGGATGGTGCGAATCACAGCAGGAATTTCGTGCTGTGCCCGGGCAAGGCCTACGATCGCTCGCCCTGCGGGACCGGCACCAGCGCCAAGCTCGCCTGCCTGGCCGCGGATGGATTGCTTGCGCCGGGAGAGGCCTGGCGGCAGGAAGGCATCCTCGGCACAGTATTTGAGGGGCGATATCACATAGATGGCGTCGCCGTGATTCCGAGCATCACGGGCAGCGCATATATTACAGCCGAGTCAACGCTCGTCTACGACACCGCGGATCCGTTTCGCGAAGGAATCGGATAAGGGCACGCGAAGCCTGACTCCGGTCGCCCGTGCGAGCAAGATCTTCAACAAATTATTGAATGACCAGCGCGGCCCCGTCGCCTGCGGCGATCCTCACAACCGTTAAAGGTCCGAAGCGGTCCGTACCCGCTCTCCATTCGCCTTCGGCAAGCGCGGCACCATCGCCCGCAGCCTGGCTGCGTTTCATGGGAACGTGGCCTTGCCGCACTGCGTGCGCCGCGATGCCGTGGATGCGGACGATGTACGTGCGTACCGCGGGATGGAACGATCCGGTGGGTTTGTCCAGATCGACAACAACGCTAGCCTGCGTCTTCTCCGCGTGAATCGCCTGGCGGTAATATGCGCCGCGCTCATAGCCATAGGTGTTGCCGTCGTCCTCGTAATAAACGAAGTCCGCCCGATGCGCGGCAGGAAACACATCGAGCGTGATTTCCTCGGCAGGGCGCTGGTCGACATAATCTTCGGGCTGTTGCGTGGCGACGATCGACCCGTCGCGCACGAACAGCGGAATGTCCTTCCACGTCTTCGCGTCGACGGGAACGGTGATCGATTTTCCGCCTGGAATCCGCGTCCCCCTGAAGTAGTCGAACCATTCGCCGGCAGGAAGATATACGTCGTGGCTGGTTTCGCCTGCAGCCATTACGGGCGAAACGAGCAGGGCATCGCCGAACATCCAGGCATCGCCGTCGTTCGCCACTTTCGGGTCATTGGGAAATTGCCAGAACAGCGGACGCACGACGCCGATGCCGCTCTCTGTCGCCGCGCGCTCGAAGGAGTAGATGTAGGGCAGCAATTCGTAGCGAAGACGAATCGCGCGTGTGGCCGCCGCTTCCGCAACCGGTCCGAACAGCCACGGCTGGCGGTGCTCCGTCAGGTCGCCGTGAACGCGGTCGATGGGAACAAACGAAGCGAACTCGATCCAGCGAGCATAGTTCTCATCGGTCGGGTGCCCGAAGAATCCGCCGCCATCCATGCTCCAATGCGGCTGGCCAAGGTCGAGCGTGGCCAGCATGCGCATGCGCTGGTGCCGCATGGTCTGGAATCCGGTCTGAATGTCGCCGGACCACTCAGCGTATCCATAGCGCGGCGCGCCCACGTAACCGTTGCGATTGAGTGACCAGACGCGCAGATCGGAGTGACTGCGCTGCCCGTCGTAAATCGCCTTGCCCATGTTGAGGAACTGGAAGTTGTCGAAGTAGAAATCCTGTCCGCGCTCGCCCGCGGTGATATCTGCTTCGTCATTCCACCAGCCGATCATGCCGGCATCGAATGCGGGCTCAAGGTGCTGCCAATACCACGAGCGCGTCTCCGGCTTCGAGAAATCGAGGTCACGCGCGGGCCGCTGGGTAAAGTAGTCGATCTGCGGCGGCTCGCCGGGATACCACAGATGATGCGCGTCGGCGTACGCGGCGGCCTCATGCATCTCCGTGGTGCTGCCCTTTTTGTAAAGCAGGATTCTCGGCTTCAGGATTCCCGCCAGTTTGATGCCCTGCTCGCGCATCTCTTTCGAGAATACGCCGCTGGCGCCGTCGGGAAATTTATCGGGACTGAAGTTGCCGCGGCCGGAGGTGCTGTTCCAGCGCCACTCGCCGTAGTTGTCTTCGCCCCAAGCCTTCCAATCGAAGTCGAGAATAAACGCGTCGAGGGGAATGTGTTTGGCGCGATACATCGCCGCAATCTGCTTCAACTCGCCTTCCGTCGATCCCCATTGGCTGTTCAGGAATCCCAGCGTCCACTTGGGCGGCAACGGCGGCTTGCCGGTGAGCTTTGCCAGGCCGGACATCGACTGCAACGGCTCGCCCGCGACGACGAAATATTCCACGTCCTCGCGCGAGCCCCCGCTGAACTCCACCCATCCATCGCGCGCGTCGAAGGTGCCACCGTCAGAGTCGATGAGCACACCGAAATGCGTGGTGAAAAACCACGGGCCTCCGATCTCGCCCTGCGCGCCGGCGGCAACTCGCGCGCCATTGTTGCGCAGCAATCCCTCGCCGTTTTCGCGCCGGCTCAGACCGCTCATGCCGTACAGGTTCTCACCTGTGGCGTAAGAAAAATCTGCGCGGCGCCCGCGCGCCTGGCCAAGCGGATCCTGCTGCTCCACGAGCTTCTTCCCGGAGCCGTCGCGGACCACCAGCGAAGGCTTGGGCGAGCAGGTGAATGCCGCCTGAAGTTGCGGCGAAGTGAACAGGACAGAATCGCCCGCCGGGCTCACCTCAATGTGCCCTCCGCCTGAGGTTTCGAGCAATGGATCGATCACAAGTGTGCGCGGACTCGCTTTGCCCTCCGGCTCCGCGTCCACCCGCAGGATATCGGGCGCGATCATCTGCAGTTCGATCACACCATTCGCGGCGTGAACCTGTACTGTGCCGCCATCCTTCGAGATGGTACAGCCTTGCGACGCAGCTTGACCCGCCGCCATGCTGCACGCGAGCGCGGCGAAAACAGCAGACGCCATGATGGGAGCGATCGATTTTGTAGAAGAACGGAAAGAATCGAAGAGGGGGCGCGCGGAATCACTGCTCGGGGTCGAGTTCATATCCGATAAAAGGAAACAGTTTCATCCTACGCCTGCCGGGCCACTCGAGGCGGAGAGGATTCTGCGCCGGCGCGCCGCAACCGCGAGACAAGAGGATGCTCAACTCTCATTGGTTCCGCGTAAATGGTCACGCCGACCGAATGGCTTCTCTAGAACGGAATATCGTCGTCCGAAATTTCCGCCGATTGCGCGACATCGTCCTGGCCCGCCGGGGGACGCTGATCGAAACTGGCCGAACCCGACTGCCGGCTGTAGCCTCCAGCGCCTTGCCCCGCGTCGTCGCGCCCGGAGAGCAGCGACAGGTCGTTCACAATGATTTCGGTGCGATAGCGCTTCTGGCCGGATTCTTTGTCGTCCCAACTGTTGGTCGTGATCTTGCCTTCGATATACAGCTTCGTGCCCTTTTTCACGTAGTCGCGGACGATCTCTGCAGTGCGCTTGAACGCCTTGAGATTGTGCCACTCCGTCTTGTCCTGCCAGTTGCCTTGCGCATCCTGGTAACGGTCGCTGGTCGCCAGGGTAAAACTGGCCACCATCGTCCCGCCGCCCGTAGAACGAATCTCAGGGTCTTTGCCCACATTACCCAGCAGGATCACCTTGTTGACGCTCTTTGCCATGTCCGTGCTCTCTCCCCTGTCCGCTGCCGTCGGCTGAGTTCGAGGGTGTTGTCTGCCGGCCAAAAGCCCTGTGTGCAGACTTCCGTCTCCTCAATTTCGCGGCGGTCTGAGAAAGTATAAATGTTTTGGGAAAGCAGCGCCGTGGACGCCGGCCCAGCCGTGGTCCGGGAAGATGCGGTCTCGCTCCGGAGGGAACGAAGCAGCGCCTCGGCCCCGGGCCGCCTTTACTTTCCCATCGCGAGCCGCGCGGCCAGGAATTCCGGCAGCCCGGCACGCCGGATGCGCCGTTGCGCCTCGGCAACGTCGTAGGGCACGCGGTGCCACGTGAAGACCTGCCGACCGTCGTCATACAGACCGAAAGCCGCTCGCCAGTCGCCGTCGCGCGGTTGACCCGCAGAGCCTGGATTCAGCAGGTATTGCGCGCCTCGCCGCACGGGCAGCTCGAAATATTCCGCCTCCGATTTCGAGGTATAGAGGGGCGTCAGCCGGAAATCTTCGTCGCCATTGGTGGCAAAGCCAACTTGCACATGCGTGTGACCGAAGAAAGTGATCTTCGCACTTCCAGCCGCCAGCACCGCCTGCGCGTCATCGCGAAAAACCAGGTACTCGTCCTCGTCGCGCGGCGAACCATGCACCAGTTGCACAGGCAAATCGGGTCTTTGAATCGGTCCGCGCGGCAGACCTGCCAGCCAACTTCGATAGCCGCCGGTGAGGATCGATTGCGTCCATCGCGCCGCTTCGGCTGCGGACTCGCTGAAATCCTCAAGGTCTGCCAGGCCGGCGCACGCGCGGTCGTGATTGCCCCGCACGATAACGCCCCCAAGCAACTGCGCCTTCTCCACCACTTCATTCGGGTTAGCGCCGTACCCCACCGTGTCACCCAGGTTCCAGACTTCATCCCAGGGGGGCGCCTCCTGCAAAACGGCTTCAAGCGCCTGCAGGTTCGCGTGAATGTCGGAGATTACAAGCGCGCGCATGAAACCAGTTCATTGCTCCTGGAAAGAACATCGGCAGCCGAGCGATGGATGAGAGGAGGTGGTGAAGTTTCTGCTATTGCCGCTGCGCCAGGCGGCGATTGCGCAGCCACTTTGCCACGCCCAGCAAAAGCAGCAGCGCGCCGAACGGGAGGCACATCAGCGCCACCACCAGCGCAAGCCATCCACTGTTGCTGTGGGCGCCGGTGCGCGTTACTCCACCAAATACCGTAAGCACCAGCACGAGGGCAACGAGCCCCGTGCCCACGATCGAGGCGCCGCCCCGCAGCAGTTGGGTCGTGCCGTCCGTCATGCGGAGCGGGGCGCGAGTGGATGAGGGTTGGCGTTCGGTCACAGGCATCCTCCGCTTACCCCCGGCTCACGGCTAGGCGCAGCATCATGTAAGTGACAACGCCGGTGATGGAGACATACAGCCATAGTGGAAACGTCCAGCGCGCGATCTTCTTGTGCTGCGGAAAACGACCCGTCAGCGAGAAGAAGAACGTGATTAGGATCATCGGCAGCGCTATCGATGAGAGCACGATGTGGCTCACCAGGATGGGAATATAGACAGCGCGATACGGGGCATCCACCGGGTATCGGATATCTCCATGCAGCGCGTGATGCAGGATGTAGCCGACGAGAAACAGCGTTGAAAATACGAGCGCCGTGATCATGGAGCGCCGATGCGCGTTGATGTTGCCAGCGCGAATGAAAAGAAATCCGATCAGCAGAGCGGTGGCGCTGGCCCCGTTCAGCATCGCGTTCATGGCTGGCAAAAAGGCCATGCGGACACCCGCCCGGTCCGAAGCCGGATGCAGGTAGATGAGCCAGAACAGAAACAGCGTCGCCGCCAGGCTGACGCCGATGATCGCCAGCACGCCGGATCGTACCGCCGTGGGGCGCCTGGAGGACGAGGGCGCGAAGGTGGTCATCGTCACCTCTGCCGCGCGATGGCGCACAGCATCAGGGTGGTCATCAGCAAGGGAAGATAGAGGACACTGACCTTGAGCAGGTCGCGCGCGAGCATGCGGCTTTCCGCTGGGTCTTTGGTGCGCAGGATGCCGCCAAACCGGATGGTGTAAGCGAGATAAACGAGGCCGAGCACGCTGGCAATCACCGCATAGGTGGGACCGGTAATGCCCAGCCACCATGGCGCCAGGCTCACCGGGATCATCGCCACCGCGTAAAACAGAGCTTCAACCACTGTCGAGAAGCCATCCGGCTGCACCACCGGCAGCATCCGGATTCCCGCCTTCGCGTAGTCGTCCCGGTACATCCACGAGATCGCCATGAAGTGAGGAAATTGCCAGACGAAGAGGATGCCGAACAGAGCCACGGCCGGCCACTCAATGCGGCCGCGCGCGGCGGTCCAGCCAAGCATGGGCCCCATGGCTCCGGGGAACGCCCCGATGAAGGTCGCCAGCGTGGTCACGCGCTTCAGCGGCGTGTACACCGCGACGTAAGTGAATGCGGTCAGCAGCGCCAACGCCGCCGTAAGCAAGTTGGTGTAAAGGGAAAGCCAAGCGCCGCCGAGAGCCAGCGCGCCCAATCCCGCCGCAAGACCCAGGCCCAGGGGATAGCGCCCCGAGGCAAGCGGACGATCGGCGGTACGCTTCATCAGCGCATCGGTGCGGCGTTCCAGGCACTGGTTCAGCGCCCCGGATCCGGCTGAAACCAGCCCGATGCCCAACAGCGTGTCGAGAAGCCCCCGCTGCAGCGTTGAAATGCCCGATTGCATCGATCCGAGATAGAAGCCCGCCCAGCCCGTGACGACCACCAGGCCGGTGACTCGCACCTTGAACAGCTCACGAAGGTCGGAGATGAGCCGGGCGGTCACTCCCGGTTCCGGCACGGGAATGGCGTGATGCTCGTGGGGACCGGCGGGCGGTCCAAACTCTACCGGGATTGCGGTCTGATGCGCCATTCAGGCGAGATGGG
>Ga0134126_10000956_pt1 | contig 36677 bp, 27 predicted proteins | sample KB31752_FD_96881 | JGI IMG/M metagenome (GOLD analysis project Ga0134126, IMG submission 96881) | Terrestrial soil microbial communities with excess Nitrogen fertilizer from Kellogg Biological Station, Michigan, USA - KB3-175-2 | ecosystem: Environmental > Terrestrial > Soil > Unclassified ...
GCTGCAAATCGGCGAGAGCTCGCTGTACCCGGCGCTGCAGCGTCTGCTGCTCAAGGGCTGGGTGGCGGCGGAGTGGGGGACGTCGGAGAACAACCGGCGGGCACGCTACTACACGCTGACCGCACGCGGGCGCCGGCAGCTCGAGCGGGAATGCGCGGACTACGAGCGCATGGCGGCGGCCATCGGGAGGGTGCTGACATGCGAGGACTTCTAAGGCGGGCGGGAGGCTGGCTGCGCTGGAGGAAGACGCAGCGGGAGCTGGCGGAAGAACTGGCGGCGCATCGCTCGCTGAAGCGGGATGAGCTGGCGGCGGCGGGGGTCAGCGGCGAGCGGCTGGCGGCGGCAACCGAACGCGCCATGGGCAACGAGCTGGCGATGCGCGAGGCGGCGCGCGGCGTGTGGCTGTGGCCGTGGCTGGAGGCGCTGGGGCAGGGATTGCGGCAGGGGGCGCGGCGGCTGCGCCGCTCACCCGGATTCACGCTGGCCGCGGTGCTCACGCTGGCGCTGGGGATTGGGGCCAATACGGCCATCTTTTCGGTGGTGGAGGCGGTGATGCTGCGTCCCCTTCCCTACCCCGCGCCGGAACAACTGGTGGAGTTCGCGATCACGCAAACGGGCGCGCCGGTGAACAGCTTCGGCATGCCCGCCTTCCAGTTTCTGCAGGGCGGGCTGAAGTCGGTTTCCGCCCTGGCGGCGTTGCAAAGCATGGGCACGGAGGAAGTGCGGCACGGCAACCAGACCTCCTGGCTGAATGGCATGCTGGTGACCAGCGATGTCTTCCGGGTGCTGGGCGTGGCGCCGCGCCAGGGGCGCGATTTCAACCGCAGCGACGAACAGGCGGGTGGGGCTGGAGCGCTGATCCTGACCGATGAGGTATGGCGTCACGATTTCGGGGGCGCGCCGGTGGTGGGACAGGCGGTGAGCCTAAACGGCAGCCTGTACACGGTGGCCGGCGTTCTTCCGCCGGGCTTTGTGTTCCAGCAGGACGTCACCGACAATCCCGGCATGTTCGTGGCCATGCGCCCGGGCAGCGGCCTTTCCGATACCGGCCTCAACAGCGAGATCATTGGGCGCTTGCGGCCGGGCGTGACGCCCGCCCAGTCGGGGGCGGAGACGGCGACGCTGGCGGCGGCGATGCGCAGCCGCGGCCTGTTGCCGAACTGGGCCACCGGGGTCAGCGTGCAGAATTATCAGGAGCTGATGACCGGCCCGGTGCGCACCGGGCTGTGGTTCCTGCTGGGGGCGGTGGCCTTGCTGCTGCTGATCGCCTGCGCCAATGTGGCCGGGCTGCTGCTGGCGCGCACCCTGGCGCGGCAGCCGGAGCTGGCGCTGCGGCGCGCGCTGGGGGCGGGCAGCGGGCGCTTGTTCGTGCAGTTTTTCACCGAGGGCCTGCTGCTGGCGCTGCTGGGCGCGGCGGCGGCGCTGGGGCTGGCGGCGGCCACCCTGCAGGGTTTGGCGGGGCAACTGCCCTGGGATGTGCCGCTGGGCGGCCCCATCGGCCTGGATGGCCGCGTGCTGGGCTACACGCTGCTGGTCGCGCTGGGCGCCAGCCTGGCCTTCGCCGTCGCCGCCGCCCGCCAGGGCGCGGCGCGGCCGCTGCGCGTCGGCCGCTTCCGCCGGCGCGGCCTGGGGCGCGACATATTGGTCGTGGCGCAGGTGGCGCTCAGCCTGCTGCTGCTGGCCGGCGCGGGCCTGCTGGTGCGCAGCCTGGTGTGGCTGGAGAGCCGGCCGCTGGGCTTTGACCCGGCGGGCCGCATGGTGTTCAGCACGCAATTGCCGAGCGGAGCGGCGCCGGACGCCGCCGCGGCTTGGCGCTTCGATCAGCAGGTACTGGAGCAACTGCGGCGCCTGCCGGGAGTGAGCGCCGCCGCGGTGGTCTCCATGCCGCCTCTCGAAGGCCAGGGCAACCTGCCGGGCGAGGCGGCGGGACGGCCGGAAACCGGCACCGCGGTCGAGTACCGCGCCGCCAGCCCGGGCTACTGTGACACCCTGGGCATCGCCTTGCTGCAGGGACGTGCGCTCTCCGAGCGCGACACCGCCGGCGCGCCGCTGGTGACGGTGGTAAGCCAGTCGCTGGCGCAGGCGTGGTTCGGTGGGCACGCGCTCGGTCAACAGGTGCGCATCGGGGTGATCGGCAGTCAATCGTGGGTGCCGGCGGCCATGGCGCAGCCGCGCACCATCGTGGGCGTGGTCGCCGACGTGCGCACCCAGCGGGTGGACAAGCCCATGCGGCTCACCATGTATGTGCCCGCCGCGCAGGATGCCATGGGCGCCGGCTGGTTCGTGCTGCGCGGCCAGGGTGAAACCGAAGCGCAGATCCGCCAGGCGGTGGCGGTGGTGAATCCCGAAGCGCGGGTGAGCGACGTGGCGGCCATGGACACGGTGGTCGCCCATACCCTGGCGCGGCCCATCTTCGAGGCCCGGCTGAGCGGCGGCTTTGCGCTGCTGGCGCTGGCGCTGACCGCGGTGGGCCTGTATGCGCTGCTGGCGTATGCGGTGACGGAGCGGCGGCAGGAGATCGGCATTCGCATGGCGCTGGGGGCAACGCGGGGGGCGGTGCTGCGGCAGGTGGTGGCGCGGGGCCTGCTGCTGGCGGTGGCGGGTGTGGTGGCGGGCGTGGCGGCGGCGCTGCCATTGGCGCGGCTTCTGGCCAGCCTGCTTGCGGGCGTGCAGCCGGGTGATCCGGCGACGCTGGCGGCGGCGGCGGGGCTGTTGCTGCTGGTGGCGGCGGCGGCCTGCCTGCTGCCCGCCTGGCGGGCCACGCAGGTGGACGCAGCCGGGGCATTGCGAACGGAGTAAAACCACGTACAATATGCCGCATGTGGTGGGTGCTTCAGCACGTCGCTTGGGAAGGTCCGGGCCTGGTGGTCGCCGCGCTGCGCGAGCGCAACCTTGGGTACAAAATTGTCCGTCTCGATGAGGGCGGCACGGTGCCCCACATCGGCCTGGTGGAGGGACTGGTCGTCATGGGCGGCAATATGGGTGCCTATGACACCGGCAAGCACCCGTTTCTGGAGCAGGAGATCGAGCTGCTGGGCGCCTGCGTGGCCCAGGACATCCCGGTGCTGGGCATCTGCCTGGGGGCACAGTTATTGGCCACGGCCCTGGGCTCCCCCGTCGAGCGCGGACCGGTGATGGAGATGGGCGCCGGCGAGGTGATGCTCACCGAGGACGGCCGCCAGGACCCTGTGCTGGGGTTTGGCCCGGCCCGCCTGCCCGTCGTCCACTGGCATCAGGACACCTTCCCTCAGCCTCCCGGTGCGGCGCTGCTGGCCTCCAGCGCTCTGTACCCGCAACAGGCGTTTCGCGCGGGACACAGCGCCTACGGCTTGCAGTTCCACATTGAAGTGGATGACGGTTTGGCCGCCGCCTGGCGGCCGCGCGGACTGGAATTGACCCCGGAGCAGGCGAAAACCGTCAGCGCCACCGGCCGCCAAATCCTGCAGCGCTTCCTGGAAGTAACCGCCGAGCCGGAATAAGCGTGGTAGAAGGCGTGGCATCACCTGCGCGCGTATCGGCCGCCCCGATGCCCGGGGCCCGCTTTCTCCCCTGGCTGCTCCTGCTCTTCGCCGGCAGCGGCTGCGCCGCGCTGATCTACGAGATCGTCTGGTATCAGATGCTGCAGCTGGTGATCGGCTCCACCGCCGTCTCGCTGGGCATCCTGCTGGCTACCTTTATGGGCGGCCTGTGCATCGGCAGCCTCGCCCTGCCGCGCTGGATGCGTGGCCGCAAAGTACATCCGCTGCGCGTGTACGCCGGGTTGGAACTGTTCACCGGCGTGCTGGGGCTGCTGGCGCTGGGCTTCATCCCGCTGATTGACCGGGTGTACGTGGCGGCGGCGGCCCATGGCCTGCCTTCGATGCTGCTGCGCGGCGGCCTGTGCGGCCTGATTCTGCTGCCCCCCACCATCCTGATGGGCGCGTCGTTGCCGGCCATCGTGAGCTGGATCGAAAGCTCGCCCCAGGGCGTCGCCTGGTGGGGATGGCTCTACGCCACCAATGTGGCCGGCGCAGTGGTGGGGTGCCTGGCCGCCGGTTTCTATCTGCTGCGCCTCTACGACCTGACGACCGCCACGCTGGCGGCCGCGGCGGTCAACGCGGCGGTATGTGCCGGAAGCTGGTGGGTGGCGTCCAAAACTGCGCCCGGCACTCAAGTTACAGCCACTGCCGCACCCACCCGTGTCGTCCCGCGCGCGCCGCGCGGCGTCTACATCACCATCGCCTTGTCCGGGCTCACCGCCCTGGGCGCGGAAATCGTCTGGACGCGGCTGATGAGCCTGCTGCTGGGCGCAACCGTCTATACCTTCTCGCTAATCCTGGCCGTGTTTCTGGTCGGCCTGGGCGCGGGCTCCGCCTGGGGCGCGGCCTGGGGCAAGCGCTTCCGCCCACTCACCGCGCTGGCCCTGAGCCAATGGGGCATCGCCGCCGGCCTGGCGTGGACGGCCTGGATACTGGGCGATTCCCTCCCCTACTGGCCCATCAACCCCATGCTCGCCAGCCGCCCCTGGACCTTGTTCCAGATGGATATCGCCCGCTGCCTGTTCGCCCTTCTGCCGGCGACCATCCTGTGGGGCGCAAGCTTTCCTCTGGCGCTGGCCGCCGCCGCCCGACCCGGCGACGACTCCGGCGCGCGGGTGGGCGGCATCTACGCCGCCAACACCATCGGCGCCATCGTGGGCGCGCTGCTGTTCAGCCTGGAGCTGGTTCCCCTGGTGGGCACCCGCGACTGCCAGCGCATCCTCATCGCCGTGGCCGCCGTCAGCTCGTTGTTCGTGCTGGGTGAATTCCTCCGCGGGCTGCGCTGGCGCGCGCTGGCGGCCACCGCCGCCGCGCTGGCCCTCACCGGCTGGATGGCCAGCGCCGCTCCCGGCGTCCCCGGCGAGTTGATCGCCTACGGGCGTCGCGTGGCCACCAACTTCGGCCAGTCACAAATCCTCTACACCGGCGAGGGCCGCAATGCCTCCATCGCCATCTCGCAGTGGAACGACGGCGCCATCCAGTTCCACGTCAGCGGCAAGGTCGAGGCCTCGACCGAACCCTTCGACATGCGTCTGCAGCGCATGCTGGGACACCTGCCCGCGCTGCTGCATCCCGGCCTCAAGTCGGTGCTGATTGTCGGCTTCGGCGCCGGGGTGACGGCGGGCACCTTTGTCACCTACCCCTCGGTGCAGCACATCACCATCTGCGAGATGGAACCGCTGATTCCGCCCACCTCCACCCGCTACTTCTCGCAGCAGAACTACGACGTCATCCACAACCCGCGCACCCATATCGTTTACGACGACGCGCGCCATTTCGTGCTCACCACCCCGCAGCACTTCGACCTCATCACCTCCGACCCCATTCACCCCTGGGTCAAGGGCAGCGCCACGCTCTACTCGAAGGAATATTTCCAGATGGTGCGTGACCACCTCAATCCCGGCGGTCTGGTGACGCAATGGGTGCCGCTGTACGAGAGCAGCCCGGCGGTGGTGAAGAGTGAGATCGCCACCTTCTTCAGCGTCTTCCCCAACGGGTCCATATGGGCCAATGACATCAATGGCGGCGGCTACGATCTGGTGTTGCTGGGCGGTAAAGACCCGCTCCGCATCAACCTGGACGCGGTGCAGCAGCGGCTCGACTCGCCGGAGTTCGCCGCCGCCGCCGGTTCCCTGCGGCAAGTGGGTTTTGGTTCCGCGGTGGCGCTGTTCGACACTTACGCCGGCCAGCATCAGGATCTCGCCCCCTGGCTGCAGGGAGCCGCCATCAACCGCGACGGCGATCTGCGCCTGCAGTACCTCGCTGGACTGGCTCTCAACCTGAGCGACGAGAACCTGATCTACGGCCAGATGGAACGCTACCGCCGTTTTCCCGACAACCTGTTCTCGGGCTCGCCCACGCTCATGCAACAGCTCCAGTCCAGTTGGGGCCTGCCGTAAGGTTAGGCAGCCTTTTTCTTGGTCGGACTCTGCAGCTGGTCGGCCTGGTCCTTTAGCTTGCCCATCACCTTTTTGGCCTTGCCCTTGGCTTGGCGAGCTGCGCCCCGGGCCTGGGCCTCTTTGTCGTCACTCCACTCGCCGGTCTGACGCTCGACGCGCCCCTGCACATCATCCAGTTCGCCTTCAATCTCGTCTTTTTTTCCGCGTGGCATGTGGCACCTCCTGCAAGAATGAATTGGATGCCTCGCCGCGCCAAACCGCTGGCCACCCGCGAACGGCTGCTGGTGGTCTGGGCGCTGGCCTGGATCGCCGGGTTCGTGGATGGCGCCGGTTATCTGGCGCTGGTGGGTGTGTATACCTCGCACATGACCGGCAACACGGCCTCTCTGGGCCGCTTTCTTTCGCTCAAGGACTGGCGCCAGGTCGCCGCCCATGGCTGGCCGCTGGTGGCCTTCTTCGTGGGCCTGATGGGCGGCGCAACCCTGATGGAGATCGGCCGTCGCGGCCGTCACCAATCGCGGCTGTCGCTGGTGCTGGGGGTGGAGATTGTGCTGCTGGCCATCCTGGCGGTCCTCGACCCGCGTGGCAACTCCGCCACTCTGGGGTGGTTATGGCTGCCGGCGGCGGCGATGGGTATGCAGACGGTGACCATCACCAGGATCGGCGATCAGAGGGTGTACTCCACCTACATGACCGGCAGCCTGTCGAAGTTTGCCGAAGCTTTGGCCGGCTATGGTTTCTGGCTCAGCGACCGCATCCGCAGCGGACGCCCCGGGTGGCCGCGGGAAGCTGTGCGCCATCGTTTGCTGGGCCACGCCGCGGTAACCGGCGGGTTGTGGCTGTTGTTCCTGATCGGCGGCTTCAGCGGCGCGCTTTCCCAGATGACCTGGGGCCTGCGCGCGCTAGGCTGGCCAGTGCTGGCTTTGGCCCTGATCTTCGGCCTGGACCGCCTGCGCCCCATCTCCCCCGTGCATGAGGGTGAAAAGCTGGGCTTCGAGGGCTAGCTGATCCTGAGCGCCTCGGAGGGCTGTACGCTCGCCGCTCGCCGCGCCGGTATATAACAGGCCAGCAGACAGGCGGCGAGCAACACCACCGCGCCCACCGCCAGCGTCACCGGGTCAGCCGGTTGCACCTGATACAGCTGGCTGGCGATCAACTTCCCCAGCAGTGCCGCCAGCACCAGCCCCACGGCCGCGCCCGCCCCCGCCAGCGCCATCCCCCGCCCCAGCACCAGGCTGAGGACGGAACCGCGCGAAGCGCCCAGCGCCACGCGCACGCCGATCTCGCGGGTGCGGGCGGCCACCAGATAGGCCATCACGCCGTATATACCGGCGATGGCCAGCAGCAGCGCCAACCCGGCAAAGCCGGTCATCAGCCACTTCTGAAATGCCTGTCCGGCGACGGAGGCATCCACCAACTGATCCATGCTGCGCACGTCGTACAACGGCAGGTTGGCATCCAGCGCGGAGACGGCATTGCGCATGGCTTCGGCGATTTCCGCCGGCGGCAAGGACGAACGCACCGCCAGGTGGAAGGCATTGTCGAGGCCGCTCAAGGGGAAGTAGGCCTGGGGAAAGGGCGCTTCACCCATTTCGTTCACCGCCACATTGTCCACCACGCCCTTGATGGTCAGCCACGGCCCGTCGCCGCCGCGGCGGAAGCGCTGGCCGATGGGGTCTTTGCCGGGATAGAAATGATCCACCATGGCGCGGTTGACAATCACCGGCAGCGTCTGGCTGTTGAGTGCCCGCATATCCATGTGCTCGGCGGCGTAGGCGGTGTAGAGACGATTCCAGGCGTTCAGATCGGCGCTGGTGTAGTCGGCCCCGTGGACAAAGGGAATTCGGAAAGTCTTGAAGTAGCCCTCGCTTACTTCGTTCCATTCCACCAGCGCCTGCTCCACCGTGGTTTGGCCCGCTAGAGTAATGTAGCCATTGCTCTGGCCTCCGAGCGGCAAAGCGCCGGTCAGGCTCACCTGGGATGCGCCCGGGATGGCCCGCAGGCGGTCCAGCAGATTGCGTTCGAACTGCTGAACCTGGGGCGCTTTATAGCCTGCTTCCGGCAGGTTCAGAGCCGCCGTCAGCACCCCCTCGGGCTGGATGCCGATGTTGCTGGAGCGCAACCGCGAAAAGCTCTGGATGAACAACCCGGCCCCGACCAGCAGCAACAACGAAAGCGCCACTTCGGCGACGATCAGGCTGTCGCTCAGCCAGCGCTTGCGGTGGCCGCCCGCCAGCGCGCCCGCGCCGCTGAGCTGGTCGTTGATGCGGGGCCGCGACAACTGCCACGCCGGGGCCAGGCCAAACAGGATGCCGGCCGCCACCGCCAGTCCGGCGGTGAACGCCAGCACCGTCGCATCCACATGGATGGGGTTGAACTGCGGCAGGGTAAACGCCTTCAGGCCCAGCACCGCCCGCACCCCCAACTCCGCCAACACCGCCCCGCCCGCCGCTCCCGCCAGCGCCAACAGTACCGACTCGGTGAGCAGTTGCCGCAGGATGCGGCCGCGGCTCGCCCCCAGCGCCAGCCGGATCGAGATCTCCTTTTGCCGTCCCAGCGCCCGCGCCAGCAGCATGTTGGCCAGATTGGCGCAGGCAATCAGCAGCACCAGCCCCACCACCCACAGCAGGGTGAGCAGCGATGCCCGTTGCGAAGCACCCACCAGACGATCGCGCAGCGGGAAGATGCGCGCCCCGGTGTGGGTGTTGGAATCCGGGTACTGCTTCCCCAGACGGGCGGCGATGGCCGCTATTTCGCTCTGTCCCTGGGCCACGGTTACGCCCGCTTTCAGCCGCCCAATGGCCATAAACGAGTGGCTGCCGCGCTGGCCCAGGCCGCTGGCATTCATCGCCAACGGCACCCACATCTGCACGCTGGGATCGAGATTGAAATTGGCGGGCGCAACCCCGACCACGGTGTAGGCGGCGCCATCGAGGGTAATCGAACGTCCCACCACCCCGGTTTCGCCGCCGAAGCGCGATTTCCACGCGCTGTAGCTGAGCACCGCCTCCCGCGCTGGAGCCGCTTCGTCCGCCGCTGGCTGCAGCATGCGCCCCAGCGCCGGTTGCACTCCCAGCAGATGGAAGTAGTTGCTCTCCGCCGGCTGGACGATCACCCGTGCTGGCTCGCCGCTGCCGGTCAGGTTCATGCTGCGGGAATAGTTGACTAGGGTCATGTCGGCGAACAGCCGGCTCTGCGCCTTCCAGTCAGGGAAATCGGGGCCGGAGAGCGGATAGTTGCCGGGGGCGCGCTCGGTTTCGTACATCCGGACCAGTTGGCTGGGGTTCCGGAACGGCAACGGTTCCAACAGGATGGCGTTGACCAGGCTAAAGATGGCGGTGTTGGCGCCGATCCCCAGGGCGAGAACCACCAGGGCCATGGCGGTGAAGCCGGGCGAGCGGCGCAGCATGCGCAGGGCGAAGCGAATGTCCTTCAGCACGGGCACAATCCTCCCTGAAAGCCTATACGCGGAAACCGCCCCGCCGACAGTTGGTTACCAGGATTTTATTGCGCTTCTTGAACGTGCAGGTCAAGCACAGGCCGCAGTGCCAGATGGCCGCCCACTGCGGAAAGCGCCCCGGTGACCAGCACCTGGGTGGGCTCTTTCGGGGCGGCGGGTGCGGCTTGCAAGGGGCCAAAACGCAAGGCCGCGATCTCGCGCAGCTCGTCGTACAGCGCCGTGTCTTCCTGTGCGGCGCCACAGCCCGCGCCCGGAATCCAGGCATCGAGCGTCAGGCCGGCGTTCACCAGCGATCCCAGATGCAGCCGTACCTGCGTCCCGTCCTGCGAGATATCCAGCAGCCGCGCTTGCACCTTGTAAATCGCCGGGGCCGTGGCTGCGGACAGCTTCTGCAGCTCCTCAATGGTCACCAGCTTGCCGCTGTGCGAGGCCGCCAAAGCTCCGCCCGCCATCGCCGGCAAGGGAGTTCCACACGGGTTGGCGGCGGTCTGATGCCCTGGCCACAGGTCGCCCACCAAGTGGTTCCAAGCGGGGCGGTGCAAAAAGAAAAACCATGCCCACGCCCCGGCGACAATGACCAGAACCAGCAGCCACCGGCGGCCTCCGCGGCCGGACCGGGACTTGCGCGCCGGAGTCTTGCGGACGGCAGCCACTCGGTTACTTGCCGGCCTTGCGGGCGCGCTTGGCTTCGACCCGTTTGCCCACCATGCGCAGGAAATCAGCGATGGTCACGCAGGCTTCCCAGTCGGCTTCGTTAAACGGAGCCACATTGTGGGTGGTTTCGGCCTGCATCAGCAGCTCGGCAATATCAATTTCGTCCAGCTTGAGGTCCTCACGGAAGTTGGCGTTGAGGGTCAGCTCGGCTTCCTCAATCGCCATCTCCTCCGCCACCATGTGCAGCATTTTGGCCTCGAACTCCTGCTGCTGCTTGGTCTTCTTGTCTACCGGGGCGGGCTTGGGCGGGGGCGCGGGGACCGCCTTCCCGGCCTTGGCCGGGGGTGTGGCCTTGGCGGACGACTGCGGCGTGGCCGCCTTGGCGCCATTCTTAGTGGGCGCGGTCGCTTTGCCGTTACCGTTCTTTCCGGCTTTGGGCTTCGGTGCGGCGGCTAACTTGGCCGTTTTCACCGGCTTGGCGGACCGCTGGGCTTTCGGGGACGACGGCTTGGCCATAAACACTTATGATAGCTGATTCCATCCCCCCCACCCCTTTACACTCTCTATATGGCCCCACCCAGCCTCTATGACTTCTTCGGCCGGGGCGGGCTGCTGCAAAAGGCCCATCCCGCCTATGAACACCGGCCCGGCCAGTTGGAGATGGCCAAGGCGGTCGCCGAAGTGCTGGCCGAGCGCCGCCATCTGCTGGTCGAGGCCGGCACCGGAACCGGCAAGACGCTGGCCTACCTGCTGCCGGTTCTGCAGAGCGGCCGGCGGGTGCTGCTCTCCACCGGCACCCGCAACCTCCAGGAACAGTTGATCAACAAGGACGTCCCCCTGCTGGCCGCCTCCCTCGGCCGGGACCTCAACGTCATCAGCATGAAAGGGCGGCAGAACTACGCCTGCAAGCAGAAGATCCGCGAGCTGGAGTCGCAGCCGGTCCTGCTCGAGCTGGACGGTTTGGAGCAGTACCAGAAGATCCGCGCATGGGCGGCGCAAACGGAGATCGGCGATCAGGCCGAACTCGACTTCCTGCCGGAGAACGCCCCGCTCTGGCATCGCCTCAACGCCCGCCGCGAGACCTGTACGGGCGGCAAGTGCCCGCTGTTTGAGGAGTGCTTCGTCACCCGCCTGCACCAGCGCGCGGCGGAAGCCGAGCTGGTGGTGGTCAACCACGCGCTGTTTTTCGCCGACCTGGTGCTCAAGCGCCAGGAACTGCCCGGCGTACTGCCTCCCTATGACGCCGTCGTCTTCGATGAGGCGCACGAGCTGGAAGGCGCGGCGGCCCAGTACTTCGGCGTCAGCGTCAGCAGCCATCAGATCGAAGACTGGGCCCGCGACGCCCGCCATCGTCTGCAACTGTTGCCCGGCCCGCAAACCGAAATGATCGAGCGCGTGGAGCGGCTGCGCATGACCGCGCAGAAGCTGTTTTTGAAACTGGCCCGCGGCGACGGACGCGCCCCGCTCACCGACCGCGAACAGTTCCTGATGGATGAATCCGACTCCTATGACGGCTTCATGCTGGCCGCCGGGCATATCCAATCCGGGCTGGAAGCGCTCCACGAAAAACCGGAGGAGATCCATACGCTCATGCGCCGCCTGGAAGAGATGCGGCGCGCGCTGGCCTTCATTCTCGAGTCGGACGAAGACGGCGTGGTCTACTGGGTGGAGCGCCGCGGCCGCGGCGTGTACGCCTCGGCATCACCGATTGACGTTGCGCCGCGCATCCGCGAGCTGCTGTTCGAAGCCACCGACACGGTAATCCTCACCTCGGCCACCCTCACCGTCGAGGGCCGGTTCGACTATGTGCGCGAGCGCCTCGGCCTCGACCATGCCCGCGAACTGACCGTCGCCTCACCCTTCCAGTACCAGCGCCAGGCCCTGCTCTACATTCCCGGGCATCTGCCCGAGCCCAACTCCCCCGACTTCACCGCCGCCGCCACGGAAGAGATTGCCCGCCTGCTCGCCGCCTCGCGCGGCCGCGCCTTTCTGCTGTGCACCAGCTATCGCCAGATGCAGGCCTTCAGTCAGGCGCTCGCGGGCCGCACCCCCTTCCCGCTGCTCACCCAGGGCGAGGCTCCGCGTCACGCTCTGCTGGAGAAGTTTCGCGCCACCCCGGGCGCGGTGCTGATCGCCACCAGCAGCTACTGGCAGGGCGTGGACGTGCAGGGCGAGCAGTTAAGCCTGGTGATCGTCGATCGCCTCCCCTTTGCCGCCCCCCATGACCCGGTGGTCGCCGCCCGCATTGACATGCTCAAACGCGAGGGCCGCAACGCCTTCGCCGAGTTCCAGATCCCCGAAGCCGTGCTGACCCTCAAGCAGGGCTTCGGCCGCCTCATCCGCTCCACCCACGACCGCGGCGTGCTGGCGCTGCTCGACCCTCGCATCCGCACCAAGTCCTACGGCGCCCAGTTCCTGCGCAGCCTGCCGGAGTTCGGAAGGGCGGAGAGACTGGAAGACGTCGAAGCATTTTTTGCGGACGAAGTCTCGCCGGCTTCGCGCTAATTTAGAAGCCGGCCGTACGCACGGGCCGCCGGTCCGTCCGGTAGAACAGTCCGCCGAGCAGCAGAATGCCCGCGCCGGTCAGGGTCCAGCTCGCCGGCTCGGGTGTGGCGACCGGGGCGGTGCTGAAGTCGGTGATCAGACCGGAGCCGTCCCAGGAGACCGAGCCGTTCGACTCCCAGTATTCCCGCGCGGTATCCACCGCCGTAAAATTGGAATCAAAATAGCCATAGCCGCTGGCGGCGGTGCTGATGGGGGTAATGTACATGGTCATCAGCAGGTTCCCCTGGGTGGGATCGTAACTGAAGGTGTTTCCCACCAGGCTCAACGTAGTCGGCACATTGCCACTCAGGGTATACGTTCCGAAGTAGGTGTTGTCAGCGCCGACGTTTTCGCCGGGGGTGGCGGCGTTCATCGGGTACACCGCGTTGGTATAGGAAAAGTTAATCGAGTAGGTGGCCGAGTCCATCGCTCCCGCCCTGTACTGGAAAAAGCTGATGTCGTTGAAGCTCAGCGGACCGGAGAAAGCGCTGGCGAAATAGGCCTGCTGGTAGACGGTCAGATCGTTGCTGACGGCGCAGCCGAAAGGCAAACAATTGCCGGAGTTGGTGGTCCCGATCGTATCGCCCCAGGCGAACCCGCTGAAAACCAGAAGAGCGAGGCAGACAGATAGGCCCAGGCGGACCATTTCCAGAGCGCGGCGCGATGACATGCGATCAGGCAAGCAAGTCGAAAGCCAATTGGCAACCAAAGTGGGAGTAGCAATTACAGCATCGCGCTCGGACTTGGTGTGCAAGCAAGTGCATATTGTTGGTACTCGGCCCCTGCCGCCGGCGTTAGCTGTGCAGCACGCTGACCGGACTGATGCGGGTGGCGCGGCGGGCGGGCAGGGCGCAGGCCAGGGCGGCGACGATGAGCAGCAGCACGCTGACGCCGGCGATGACCAACGGGTCGGCGGGCTGGACGCCGAAGAGCAGGCTGGTCAGCAACTTGCCCGCCGCCACAGAGGCGCCCACCCCGGCCAGCAGGCCCGCCAGCACCGGGGTCAATCCCTGACGCAGCACCATGCCGATCAGGCTCGAGGCCCGCGCCCCCAGCGTGATGCGGATGCCGATCTCCGCCGCGCGGCGCTGCACCGCATAAGCCAGAATGCCGTAGATCCCCAGCGCCGCCAACAGCAGCGCGCACACCGCAAAGCCCAGCACCAGCCATAACTGGAAGCGGCGCGCGGCGGTGGACGCGGCAACCACGGCGTCCATGGATTCCACCTGCGGGATGGCCGCCGCCGGCTGCACGCTCCACAAGGTCTGGCGCACGGTGGCCGCCGCGGGCGCGGTGGTCGAGCCGCGCACAACGAACTCCACCGGAGTGTCTCCGTTCAACGTGTAAGGCTGGTACACCGTGAACTCCGGCGCCAGGCTGAGGTCGCGTGAGCGGATATCCCCCACCACGCCGATCACAATGTCCTGCGGATTGTCGTTGTCGTTCCAGCCGAATTGTTGCCCCAGTGGATCGCGGCCGGGCCAGAGTTGGCTGGCCATGCGGGCGCTGATGATCGCCGGCGTCAGGCCCCGCCGTTCGCCGGCGGCCGCCAGATCGGCATCGGTAAACACCCGGCCGCGCAGCAGCGGAATGCCCAGGGCCGCAAAATACCCGGCGCTGGCGCTGCGACGTTGCGCCAGGGGGCGCTCCGACATGGGGCGGGTATCGTGGGGCATGGCCAGCACGCTGGTATCGCCCGAGGCCTGCAGCGGCAGCCGGCTCACCAGCCCCGCGCTCCGCACCCCGGGCAGCGCCGCCAGTTTCTCCAGCGCCGCGGTGTAAAAACTGTTGCGCTGGGTGCGCGATCCCGCCGCCCACTCCGCCTGGGCGGTCTGCACATGGCCGGGGTCGAAGCCGGTGGGAACGTTGCTCAGGTGCCAATAACTTGAGGCCAGCAGTCCGGCGACGATCAACAGCAGCGCCGCCAGCGCCGATTGCGCGGCGATCAGCCAGGAGCGGGCGCGCAGCCGCTCGCGGCCCTCACTCAACCCCCGTCCCCCCGCCCGCAACGCCGTCTGCGGATCGGTGCGCGCCGCCCGCCAACCCGCCCCCAGACTGAACAGCGCCCCGCTGCCCGCCGCCAGCATCAACGCAAAGAGCACCACCTCGGGATGAAGGCCCACTTCGGCCAACCGCGGCAGCGCCGCCGGCGCCATCCTCACCACCCCGCGCACCGCCCACCAGGCCAGCATCAACCCCATCGCCCCGCCCGCGAGCGCCAGCATCACGCCCTCGCCCATGGCTTCGCGCAGCAGCCGCGGGCGGCGAATCCCCAGCGCCAGACGGATGGCCAGTTCGTGACTGCGGGCCTGCATGCGCACCAGCATCAGGTTGGCCAGGTTCAGACACACGATCAACAAAATGGCGCCCACCGCGGCCAGCAACAACCACAAACCGAACGCGCTGGCACCCACGATCTGGTCGCGCAGCGGCGTGACGATAACGTGGATTTTCTGAATCGGCGCCTGGCTCGCGGCCAGCATCACCGCCGTGATGCCCTGCAGTTCCGCCCCCGCCTGCGCCAGGGTCGCTCCCGGCCGCAGGCGCGCAAACACCCCGTAGTTCCACGAACCCATTTCCGCATGCACGAGGTCTAGCCCGATGGGGCGCAGCATCTGCACCGGGCCGCTGGCGTTGCCGGCCACCATCGGTCCGAACTCTTCGCCTTGCGGGAAGCGGAAATCGGCGGGCAGCACGCCGATCACTTCATTGGGCCGGCCATTGAGATCCAGTGTGTGTCCCAGCACGCCGGGATCGCCATGGAACCGGGATCGCCAGAAGCCGTCGGTGAGGATGACGACGTGATTTTTCTGTGGCTGGTCTTCAGCGGCGGTGAAGTCACGCCCCAGCCGCGGCGCAACCTGCAGGACATGCAGCATGGATGCCGAGACCGAATCCACCACCACCTGCTGCGGCTGCCCCGCGCCGGTCAGGTCAAACGTGTCCGGTTCCACCAGCGCCAGACTCTCCAGGGTTTGCGAGCGCTCACGCCAGGCCGCAAAAGAGGCGGCGTTGACCGGAATCACCGGATACTGCTGGGCGAACTCGGGAATGGATTCGTGGATGGAGACGAGTTGCGACGGTTGGGGATAGTTCAGCGGGCGCAGCAGAATGGAGTCGGTGAGCGTGAACACGGCGATGCACGCCCCCAGTCCCATCGCCAGCGTGGCGATGGCGATAAGCGCAAAGCCGCGGTCGCGACGCAGTGCCGGAACGAGGCTCATGACCGCAATACGCTCACCGGGCTCACCCGCGTGGCCCGGCGCGCGGGAATGGCGCAGGCCAGAGCCGCCACCGCCAGCAACACCAGGCTGATGGCGGTGATCACCAGCGGGTTGCCGGCGTGGATGCCGAACAACAGGCTGGCCATCACCTTGCCCAGCGCCAGCGCCGCCGCCAGCCCGGCCAGCAGGCCGGCAAACACCGGCATCAGTCCCTGGCGCATCACCATGGCCACCAGGTCGCCGGTGCTCGCGCCCATGGTCATGCGGATGCCGATCTCACCGGTGCGCCGCTCGATGGAGTAGGCGATCACGCCGTAAATGCCCAGCGCCGCCAGGAACAAGGCGCAGAAAGCGAACACCACCACCAAAGAGAGTTGGAAGCGCCGCCCGGCCACCGACGCCGAAACCACATCGCCCATGGTCTGGATGCGTGGAATCGCCGCCGCCGGCTGCACGCTCCACACCGCGCTGCGCACCCGGGGCGCAAGCGCCGATAGCGGGACCGTGGTGCGCATCGCCACCGCAATGCCGCCCGGCACGTTGTAGGTGTAGGGCAGATAGATGGCCAACCCCGGCGTCTTCTCCAGCCCCTGCGCCCGCACGTCGGCCACCACCCCCACCACGGTGAACAACTGCTTCTCCGGCTCGCTCTGGCCAAATTGCTTGCCCAGCGCATCCTGCCCGGGCCACTGTTGCGCCGCGGTGTAGGCCGAAACCAGCGCGGCAATCGGCGGCGCGGCGCCCGTCTTGGGCGCGGGAACGCCCGCCGCCTCCACCTCGGCTTCCGTAAACGTCCGGCCCTCGATCAGCGGGATGCCCATCGCCTGAAAATATCCCGGGCTGACCGCGCTGTAGGCGGCCAGTGGACGGTCCACCAGCCGGCGGGAGTCGCCCGGGCGCGAAAGCAGATCGGTGTCATTGACGCCCTGCGTGGGAATGGTGTCAATCAACCCCACCGCACTCACGCCCGGCAGCCCGCCCAGCTTGTCCAGAGTGTTCTTGAAAAACTGCACCCGCTGGTTGTGGTTGCCTTCCCACTCAACTTCAGCCGTGACTACGTCATGGGGCTGAAAGCCGGTGTTCACATCCAGCAGGTTCCAGTAACTGGCCGTCAACAATCCCGCCACCACCAGCACCAGTGCCGCCAGCGCCGTCTGCGCCCCCACCAGCCAGGCCCGCGCTCGCAGCCGCTGCCCGCTGTCGCTCGCGCTGCGGCCACCCGAGCGCAGCGCCGATTGCGGATCAGCCCCCGCCGAGCGCAGCGCCGGCCACAGGCTGAACAGCACCCCGCAGATCAGCGCCACCCCCACCGCAAACGCCAGCACCACCGGGTTCAACCCGACTTCGTTCAGACGCGGAATGCCGGATGGCGCCGCCGCCACCAGCCAGCGCAGCGCCGCCTGCGCGCCCAGCACCCCCAGCACCCCGCCGCAGACGGACAATAGGAGTCCCTCGGCCACCGTCTCCCGGATCAGGCGCGAGCGGCTGGCCCCCAGCGCCAGCCGAATCGCCAGCTCGTGCCCACGTCCGTGCACCCGCACCAGCAGCAGGTTCGCCAGGTTCAGGCAGACGATCAGCAGAATCGCCCCCACCGCCGCCAGCAGCATCCACAACCCCAGCCCGTGGTCACCCACGATCAGGTCGCGCAGCGGCGTCACCACGGTGTTGACGGTGATGCCGGCCGGCGCATGCCTGGCGGCCATCATGTTGGCGGTGATGACGTCCAACTCGGCGCGCAACTGGGTGGCAGTAACCCCCGGCTTGAGCCGGGCGAAAGAAAGATAGTTAAAGTTGCCCACCACCTGAGCGGTGGCGAAATCCACTCCCGCCGGCCGGAAAATCTGCATCGGCCCGCCATTCAGCCCGCTGCCAAAAAATGATCCCAACTCCTCCCCGTAGGGGAACGGAAAGTCGGGCGGCATGACCCCCACAATCTGGCAGGCGGTACCGTCGAGGTCAATGGTGCGGCCCAGGATGCCCGGATCGGCGTGAAACTGGGAGCGCCAATAGGCATCCGACAGGATAACGACGTGGTTCTGGTTGTGCAGGTCCTCACTGGCCAGGAAGTCACGTCCCAGCCGGGGCGGTACGCCCAGCACCTTGAACATGCCCGCGGATATCGTCGCTCCGTTGACCTGCCGCGGTTCGCCGTTGCCGGTCATCACCCAGGTGCTGGGTTGCATGATGGCAATGCCCGACAACAACTTGGATTGCTGCTCCCAGGCGTGAAACGACGAAGCGTTCACCGGGAAAAACGGGTACTTGCCCACGAACTGGGGAATGGACTCGTCGAGCGAAACCAGCTGTTCCGGCTGGGGATAGGCAAGCGGCCGCAACAGCACCCCGTCCACCAGCGAAAAAATGGCCGTGTTGGCCCCAATCCCGACCGCCAGGGTCATTATGGCCACCAGAGCGAACCCCTTCTGATGGACCAACCGCCGAAACGCCAGCCGAAAATCTCGCATGAGCCATCTTACGCACCAGCCCGAAAATAGGTTCCCGCGAGGCCGCCGCAGCTGCCTAAACCCCGGATACTACCAACAGGTATGGAGAGAGAAATATGACTTCGCCATACCTTGAAATCTGGGAACAGCTTCACCTGGCCGCGTAACGTGCCAAGCGACGTCGCTTCGCCAAGCAACAGGGCCCACGCACCCCGTCTGGGCTGCCCCAGACGGCGGAAATCCCTTTAATTGTACAAAACAATGTACACTTTGAGTTTGGAAGCCGTGAACATCTCGGAATTCCGGCGGATCTGTCTGCGCGTGCTCGATAAGCTGCCGCCGGGCGGACTGATCATCACCCGCAACGGCCGGCCTGTGGCGAAGGTGACCCCCTTGCCTGCCGATCCGCGTGAGTTGATCGGATCCGTGTCCGACTTGCGGGTCCGTCCGGACGATGACCTGCTCAGCACAGCTCTGCACTGGGATGCTGAATCTTGACACCCACATCCTGCTCGATGCCGCAGCCGGCAAGCTGACCTCAGCGGAACGCGCTACTCTGGAGCGCGATCCCCGTTGGGGCGTCTCCGCTATTGTGCTTTGGGAGATTGAGAAGCTCCATGCCGCCGGGCGGCTTCGCATGGGGCTGGATGAGCCGAAATTTGCCACCTTCCTGGAAGCCGTGGAAGTGTTGCCGGTGGACGTCCAGGTGTGCCTGCAGCTGCGGCAGCTTGATTTCCAGGCTGATCCGGCGGACGAGATCATCGCCGCCACCAGTCTGGCGCACCATGTGCCGCTGGTGACCCGCGATCAGCGCCTGCGCGGCTCGCGGCGGCTGCGCTGCCTACCGAGCCGGGTGTGACGCGCCGGCCAGTTTCCGGCGTGCGAAGGGGACGGCGAAGGCCGCCGGAGGGTTGTGGGCGCGCGCTTTGGCAGCTTCTTCGTAGGCGGCGCGCGCCGGTTCGGGCTGGTTCAGCTTTTCGTAGGTCATCCCCAACATGCAGGCGATGAAGGGGTCGTGGCGCTCGTCCTTCTGGAAATCCGCCAGCGCGGTTTGGTAGTCGCCCGCGTAGAAGGCAATATAGCCTTCGAGGTAGGGGAAGAAGCCGAGCTGTTGTTGGTAGAGCTTGGCGTCGTCCTTCTGCATTTGGCCGAGGGTGGCGCGGGCGGCAGCCACTTGCCGCTGCGCCTGGGCCTTATCGCCACGGCGGGCGGCCAGGCGCGCCAGAGCATGCTGGTAACGGTACTCCCATAGGTCGCGCCGCCCGGCGGGGATATTCGGTTCTTTCAGGCCCAGATCGTGGCCCTGTTTGTACAAGCGGGCAGCGGCGTCAAGGTCGCCGAGGTCTATGCAGACGCGCGCGGCTTCGTCGGCCATCTCGCCCTGCTGATAAAAGGCGTTGGCGGGCGCGGCAGCCTCGCGCGTCCTCCAATAGGAGATAACCTTCTGCTCGTAGGCGTCAGTCCGGGCGCAACTGCCGCTGAAGGCCCACGACATGGCCATGTTCCGCTCGGCGGCGGCCTGGGCAGCCGGGGTGGCCGCGGCCTCAATCTCCTTTTGCCACAAGGCCCTTGCCTCGGCGCCTTTGCCGGCCAAGTCCAATTCCGTCGCCTGCCGCGCCGCGGGCAACATCTCCGGGCCTCGACCCTGTTGCGCGGCGGCGGCCCCGGCCGCAAGCGCAAACACCAAGGCGCACACTGCAACCTTCATCACTGGCCTCCGTCGGGCCTGGCCATCCACTGATCGTAGAGCCGCTTATGCTTGCTGGGCGGCATCAACAGGCCGTCAATATACACCGACTGAATTTGCGTGCGCGGGTCCAGCGGGTCGCCGCTGGAAATGATCAGGTTGGCGCGTTTGCCCACCGCCAGAGTGCCGATCTGGCTGTCCACCCCGAGGATCTTCGCCGGCGAGATGGTAATCGCCTCCAGCGCGGCCGCCGGCGCCAGGCCGTAGGCTTCGGCCAGGGCGGCGTTGTAGGGCAGGTTGCGGCTGTCGGCCGCCGACCCGGTCACGATGGCAAAGGGAATGCCCGCCCGGGCCAGTGCGGCCGGGGTGGTGTAGATGGCGTCGTAGGGGTCGTTCTCGCTCGACGGCATGCTGGTCAGCGGACCGTAGAGCACCGGGCAACCCGCCGCTTTGATTTCGGGGATCACCTGCCAGGCATCGAGCGCCCCGGCGAGGATGAACTTCAGATGCTGCTCCTGGCCGAACTTGATGGCGGCCCGGATGTCGGGGGCGCTGCTGACCGAAAAGATCACCGGTGCGGCCCCGGTCGCATAAGGCGCCATGGCCGCCATGGCCGGCTGCGGAAACTGCGTCGTGCCGGCGATGGGCGCATAGCGGCGCGCGGCCGCGAAGTAGTCGGCCAACTGCTGCAACTGCTGCGCCGTGGAACCACCCGCGGCCGCGCCACCCCGGCCCCCGCGGCCGCCGCGCGCAGACGGAAAGTTGATCCACAGGGCGGCTTTCCGCTCCAGGTTCATCTCGTCATTTGTATACAGGCCCAGATCCACCAGCGAAGCCTGGGCGGAGATGCGTCCGCCGCGCATGGCCACCAGCACCGTGGTCACGCCGTTCGCCCGCACCGTGCCCAGGATGTCGCTGGTCGGGTTGACCGACTTGCCGCTCACCAACTGGGGGTTGAAATCACCCAGCTCGTTGACATCCATGGTGCCGGGAGCGTGGCCGCTCACCTCGGCGATGCCCACCGTGGTGTCGGCATCGAGCATGCCGGGATAAACGGCTATGCCCTTGCCGCGTATGATCTCCGCGCCCTTGGGGACTTCGACGTGCGTTCCCAGAGCGGTAATTTTGCCGTGGGCAAACACGATCGTGCCCTGCGCGATGACCGGCGCGCCCACCGGCACGATGCGCGCATCCACGATGGCCACCGCGCGCGGCTGCGGCGCTTGCGCCACCAGCGCCGCGGCGCCGGCCGCGAGGATCCATAAAAGGCGTGACTTCATTGCCCACCTCCGTCATCCGCCAGCCCCAGGCTGAGCGGTGGCTTGAACAACTGTTCGTACATCGCCACCGGCTTGCGGTTGGCCAGATCCTGGGCGCGGTCGAAGAACACCCGGCCGTCAATGATGGTCTTCTCCACCAGCGCGCTGGGACCGAAGGGATCGCCGTTGAAGATGGCCAAATCGGCGTCCTTCCCAACGTCAATCGAACCCACGGTTTTATCAATGCCCAGCATCCACGCCGGGTTGAGGGTGATGGTCTGCAGCGCCTGCTCTTCGGTCACATCGCCGTAATGAATGACCTTGGCGGCGTCCTGGTACAGGCGGCGGGCGCGCTCGTCGGAGTCGGAGTTGATCGCCGCCCGCACCCCCTTGTGCTCCAGCAGCGCGGCGTTGTAGGCGATGCCGTCCAACGCTTCCATCTTGTAGCTCCAGTCGTCGGCAAAGGTCGAGCAGCCGATGTTGTGGGCCTTGATCTCGTTGACGATTTTATAAGCCTCGAGACAATGCTCCAGCGTGGCGATATGGAAATGAAATTCGTCGCTGATGTCAATCAGCCCCTGCATCTCCGCCGACACGTAGGAGTGGGAGTGCACCAGCACCTTGCCCTCCAGAATGCCGACGATCGGTTCCAGATTGAGGTTGGTGCGCGGCGGATAGACGGTTTCCCCGCGGGCCACGGCGGCGTGATAGTCATCCCAGCGCTTTTTGTATTCCTGGGCGGCGATGAAGGCAGTGCGGATGGCGTCGTCCACGCCCTGCCGCGTGGCGGGATAGCGGCCATGCGGGTTGGCGGTCTGTTTGGGGTTCTCGCCCAGGGCGAACTTGATCCCCTGCGGGGCGTTGGGGTACAGCATCTCGTCCACCGGCAGGCCCCACTTTAAGCGCACCACCGCATCCTCGCCGCCGATCTCGTTGGCCGAACCGTGGAAGATATGGATGATCGTCACCCCGCCCGCCAACTGGCGATAGATGTTGATGTCGTGCGGGTTGATGACATCCTTGATGCGCGCCATGGCGCTCACTGACGGCGCGCCCTCATTCACGCCGCCGTCCACGGCGGTGTGGGAGTGCTCGTCAATGATGCCGGGAATGACGAACTTGCCGGTGCCGTCGATCACCGGCGTCCCCGCCGGCGCGGTCAGCTTCGGGCCGATGGCGGTGATCTTGCCGGCGCGCACCAGAATCGAGGTGTTCTCCAGCCGGCCATGGGAGGCGGTCAGCACCGTGGCGTTGGAGATCAGCATGTCCCCCGGCGCGGCCAATCCGGCCGCCTGCTGCGGTGTGGGATAAGCCTGTGCCGCCAGCGGCAGTGCCGCCAGGGTGAGAAGGGCTGCGTAGCGGAAGCAGCGGTTCATTGGTTTCCTCCCGCGGCGCGATCGCCGCCGCGTGCGGGCCGTTCGGCGGGATGCACCGGCAGCAGACGGCCATCGGCCACAATCCATTGGTTGCTGCTGTCGCCGGTCAAAGGATCGCCGCTGGCCACCACCAGGTTGGCGATCTTGCCCGTCTCAATCGAGCCCAACTGATTCCCTGCACCGACGATCTGCGCCGGCCACAGGGTCAGTGCCTTCCAGGCGTCGGCCTCGCTCAGCCCGCGCCGCATCGCCGCCTTGACCTGTTCGACCACCTGCTGGCGCGCGGTCATACCGTAGGTGGCGAAACCAAAGGTGACGCCGGCTTTGGCCAGGGCGGCCGGCACGGCCTCTGCCGCTTGGCGTTGCCGGGCCTGTACCTCCGGACTGGCGCCGCCGCGGCCGAAGCCGCCGCCCGCCGCCGCCGGGGCAAACGAGAGCGACACCAGGACGGCCGCGTGCGCCGCCTGCAACTGCGGAATGGCCTTGTCGGCCTCGGTGGCGCCGATGATGGTGGGTGTGGTCAGGTGGAATTCGTCGGCCAGCTTCAAGGCCCGCAGGATCGCATCCCAGTCACTGGCGACGAAGTATGCCGCCTGCTGATGCTCGAGCAGCGGGATGAGGGCGCTGGTTTTGGGATCATAGTGAGGCGGCGGCAGTCCCTTTTCCCCGGCCTTCTGATAAATGCCGATCTCGGTTTGCAGGCGCCGGGCGTCGAGCAGCGTCTGGCGGTACACCGCCACCGCCCCCATCACCGACGCGGGATAGCCATCACCGCCGCCGCCGGCGGGCCGCAACTCGATCACCTGTCCCGCCCGCGGCTGGATCAGCATGGCTGGGGCATCCGGACCGACCAGATTGACCAGGGCGGCTTCGCCCTTGAAGATGCCGTCGGCCGGGGCCACCAGCGAGGCCAGTACGCCGCTGTCGCGCACCGCCTGCAGCGTGGCCGGGGGATCGAGCAGTTCCGCCGTGCGGCGGTCGGATTCGACTCCCTCGGGCTGGGGATCAAGATACCGCCGCGGATCATTGACCGGAATGCCGTCCAGGGTGGCGGCAATCTCGCGCGCCTGCGCCGCCGCGACCTCGGCGCCATCCGGCCGCGCGCCGCGCCCGGCTGCGCGCTCCTCCGGCAGCCCATATTGGCTGAAGCCATCCACGAAGCCGGGGTAGACGGTCAAGCCGGTGGCGTCGAGCACCTCGGCATCGGCGGGAATCGCCGCGTCCGCGCCCACGGCGGTGATCACGCCGTTGCACATCACCACGCTGGCGCCGGTGAGCCTCGATCCCGACACCGTGATGACGGTGGCGTTCTTGATGGCGTAGGAGTTGTGCGGGCACTGCGCCGCAGCCGTCGCGCAGGCGGCGGCAAGCAGGAGTGCGGAGGCAATTTTCATGGCGTCTCCTTAGTGGCAGCGCTCGCCCGGTTTGGGCTGGCCGCCGGGTTTCCAGGCGGGCACAAAGCTGGAGTTCAACAGATCACGCACCGGCTGGATCATGGAGGTGATGGACTCGGTCATCAGGCCGAAGTCGAGATGCGAGTAGTCGTCGTCGGCACGGTGGTACATGGGCTGCAGGCCGAAGCTGGACACCGTCTGCGCCACCACCCCCGCCTCCGCCAATTGAATATTGTCGGAGCGGCAGAAGAAGTGCTGCTCGGGATACGGATCGGCCACCAGCTTCGCCCCCTGTGCCGCCATGTGCGGCCCGAGATTGCTGCGCTCCCAGCCGGTCAGCCACAGGGTGTGGGGCGGCGACTTGGGATCGGGCCAGCCGATCATTTCGAACTCCAGGTTGGCGAACATGTCGCTCAGCGGCACCGGCGGGTGCTCGGTAAAGTAGCGGGCTCCGAATCCCCCGTCCTCCTCGCTGCCGAAGAAGGCGAAGTAGACGGTGCGCTTGGGGCGCGGCCCCAGCGCCAGCATGCGGGCCATCTCCAGCACCGCCGTGCAGCCGCTGGCGTCGTCGTCGGCGCCGTTGAAGATCACGTCGCCGTTGTAGGGATGGTTGGGGTTGATGCCGAGATGATCGAGGTGCGCGGTCAGCACCAGCACCTTGGCGCCGGGGTCGGTGCCCTTCAGCACCCCCACCACGCTGGCCGTGGTCCCCAGCTTGGGCGAGGGCTTCGGCGCCCCCGCGGGCGGCGGCGGGGGAGGCGCCGGGGGCGCGGCGCCGGGCCGTAGGGCACGCCGGGACCGCTCCGGCGCCGGTGCGATCTCGATGTACCCTCCGCCCTCGGCCGCCGGTTCAATCCCGTAACCGTGCAGCTCGCTGGCAATGTAGGTGGCGGCCAGCAGCTCGTCGCGCGTGCCGCTGCCCCGTCCTTGCAGTGCATCGCTGGAAAGGAACTGTTCGTGGGCTTCGATGCAGGCGCGGCAGGCGGCGTTGGGGTTGGTGGCCGGCGCCTGCGCCATAGCCGCCACGGAGATCATCCAGGCGGCGGCGACAGTGGCAGCAGTTTTGGCGAGGTTCATCGCGTCGGGTTCTTCACCGCCGGCGCGGCGGCGGCATCGGCAAATTTGGGGGCCGAGACGTAGCCGGTCACCGTGTTCTTGTCCATCTGGTAGACCACCAGCTCGTTGAGCGCCCGTTTGCTGCCCACCAGAAACTGCACCGGCTCGTTCAGGTTCTTGTCTTTCTTCTCAATGCGCGCGTCGTCGGCGTAGACGTCCAGGGTATAGCGGGCGTGCTTGGTATCCACGTTCTTCAGCTTGAGGGAGATGGCGCCCACGCGGGTCGGCTGCTTGTCGTGCTTGTTGAGGGTGAACTCGAAGTAGGCGCGCGCGCCCTGGCGCTTGAGCGCGTCCAGTTCGTCGCGCGTGGTGGCGATCAGCCCGCTCTGCACCCCCAGGTCGCCGATGGTGCGCTTCAGATTCGCCTGCGTGGCCTCGAGGTCGGCCTTGGTTTTGGCAATGTCGGTGGTGTTGGTCTCGACGTTGCCTTTGACCCCGGTCAGCGCGCCGTTGATGGCCCCCAGCTTGCTGCCGGTGTCCTGCTGCACGGCGCTGATCTGCTGCGCCGTCTGCTGCTGCTGCTGGGCGAGGGTGGCCGCCTGGCGCTGGGTGGAGGCCAACTGCTGCTGCGCCTGGCTGACATTCTGCCGGGTTTCATTGGCCACCGATGCCAGCCGCTCCAGCTCGGAGCTGGAGATGTGCAGTTTCTGCTGCAGGCCGCTTAGCTCATCCGACTGCTTCTGTGTCTGCGCATTCAGACCGGCGATCTGCTGCCTGAACGCCTGGTTCTGCTGCCGCACCCAGAAGAACCCTGCCACGGCGATGGCCACCAGGGCCACCGCCAGCCAGATTACCGCGGTACGGCTTGCCGATGAGGGATCGTGGACGGGCTGCGGAGAAGTGTCCTCTTCAAACATGGGTTCAGAATAGCTGAAATTACTCCCCGCCGCGCCGCCCGCGCCCGCCCGCCGGCGCTGCCGGCTTGCTGCCGGCGTCCAGGTTCTTGTAGTTCATGGCGGCATTCAGCACCAGCGCGAATTCGCCCGAGGTTTCATTGCGCCAGAAGGGATTGGCCGCGAACAGCAGAATATGTCCCTCGCCGTGCTGGGCATCCACTACCACCGGCTGTCCGGCGATGGCGCGCCCGCCGGTGAGCAGGCCGCTCAGCAGCAGGTCCTCGGCCTTGGGCACAAAACGCACGATGATGCGCGGCGGCGGACCCGCCTGCGCTCCACCGCGGCCCCGGCCGCTGTTCGGGAAATCCTTCTCCGACTTGCCGCCCAGCGACTCCTTCAGCAGTTCCTCATCCGACTTGCGCGTCTGCATCACGTCGGGGATGGTCAGGCTGCCGATGCCGCTGGTCCGGCCCCCCGCGCCGCGCCCGCCGCCAAACCCGCCGCGGCCAAAGCCGCCGCCGCCGGCGGAAAGCAACAGGCCGGTGGTGTAGTAGATGCTCAGGTCGGGGCTATAGCCATAGGCCACCGGACTGTTCAGGTCCGTCACCTCGGCCCGCGCCACGATGCCGCGGGCATTCAAGCCCTGGGGCTCGCGGGTCGAGACCCCGGGGGCCATGCCGGTATCGGTGGCCAGCGCCATTTCCGGCCCCACGGTGATCAGCAGACCGCCCTGGGAGACGAACTGCTCCAGGTTCGCCACCCCGCTCAGCCCCAGGCCACCGCGAATGTCGGCGGCCGAGTCCAGCCCCGGGGGGGCGAGGTCGGGCATATCGGCGGTGTTCTCCCACGGAATCGGGCTCTTGCCGCTGACGCCGTTGATCATGCTCGACAGGCTGAAGCCGGTCGGCGGCAGGATGATGACGTCAAACTGGCTGCGCAGATCGGGAGTGACGCGCAGTTTGGTGTCGGCGATGTAGGTGTAGGGCAGCTTGAGCTGATCGAAGCTCACCCGGAACCAGCCGTCCTCGGTGGTGTTCTGCCAACTGTGGACGATGGCGATGCGCGGCGCTTGCAGGTCGTGCATCCTGACCTTGGGCTCGGCCGCCAGACCTACGGCCTCGACGCCGGCGGCCTTGGCCGCCGCTTCCAGCTTGTCGGCGCTGGCGCCGCTGATAATCACCGTGCCGGCGTTGAACTTCCTGCCCGCCGCCTCGAAGCTCTCCTCGGCCACCTTCATCGGCGTCGAAGCCATGGCGTAGCGGAACGTCGCCAGGTTGGGATCGGCGTTGGCGTTGATGGCGAACACCGTCCCCGCGCCGCGCGCCCCGCCGGGAGCGGTGACATGGGGCACCAGCGTCATCGGCGTCTTCAGCACCGCCGGGTCCTCCACCTTCACCGTCTCCACATTCGACAACGCCCCCATGGTCCAGCCGGTGTCGTCATAGGGGGAGGGCGCGTCGGGGGCGTAATACTCCTGCCCCAGCAGCATGTCGCCCTCGCGGCTGTAAGGCTGATCCATGCGGATGATGTAGCTGCCCGCCGGAAAATGGTGCTCGCTGGCCTTGGCATCACCGCCCGGAATCGTGCCCGAGGCGGAAAAGGCCGCGGTGGCGCGCTGCACTTCCACGCCCTGCTTCTGCAGCACATGCAGCAGCCAGGCCTGCAAGCCGGGCCGCGGATCGTTGGCCGGCAGCACCCACGCCGCCGGGCCTTCAGTCGAGGCCTTCTGCACCGAGTGCAGGCTCTTGAGATAGAAATTGCGCAGGTACTCTTCGCCCTTGGTGGCCACGCCGCTCATGGCGTACAGCACCCCGCTCTCCTGCATGTTGATGTTGTCGCGCGCCGACCACAGCACCTTGGGCAGCGGCGGGCTGGGCCGATACCATTCGCGGCTGTTGTCGCTGGCGTTGGTGGTCACGATGCCGGTGTCGGCGCCGTTGACGCTCTGCGTCTCGTAGAAGCGGCCCACCGCGTTGTGCCCGATGGCCACATACAGCATGTAGTTGGGCGCCCAGCCGTCGAAGAAGCCGTGCGTCCACGCCCCGATCACCCCGTCCTGGTTGAGATGGTCAATGTCGTAGTAGGCCATCCGCTGCCATTCGTTGATCTCCAGCGGGTCGAGCCAAGGGTTGTACGGCCCGGTACCGGTCATCACATAGAGATAGGGCACCGACTCATGCAGATCGTGCAGCACGGTGGGGTGCCACTGCAGGAAGGTGTCCATCATGATCTGCGACAGCCGCGTGGCCAGCGTCAGCCCGTCGCGGTTGTCGTCGTGGGAGACGTAATGCCCCCACCAGATCAGCCCCGGCTCCGGGTCGGTGGGGTGGGCCTTGTGATGGTTGTACAACTCGACTTCGCGGTCGCGCCCGTCCACCTGGGTGGCGGGGGTGATCAGCACGATCTCGTGGTCGCGGATGTTGCGGATGAACGGAGTGTCTTCCACCGCCAGGCGGTAGCCCAGCTCCATCAGCATCTCGGGCGAGCCGGTCTCGGGGGAGTGAATCGAACCGGCGGCCCAGTACATCGGTTTGCCCTGGGCGATGAGCGCATCCGCCGCCTGCTGGTTCAGCGTGCGGGGATCGGCCAGCTTGGCGGTGATGTCGCGGTAATGGTCGAGGTTGGCGATGGTGGCCTCGTCGGCGATGGCCACCAGGATGGTCTCGCGCCCCTCCTCGCTCTTGCCGATGTCAAACACCTTGACCCGCTTGCTCTGTGACTCCAGATGACGGAAGTAGTCATCAATCTTCTCGACCCGGTCGAGCACGTTGGGCGCGCCCACGATGTGACCCAGGAACTTGTCCGGCGCGTCCACGCAGGGGCTGAAGGGCAGGTGGTCGGTGAGCGGTGTGTCGAAGTTGGGCAGGGTGGTGAACTTCTTGATCTGCGCCGTATAGGCGGCGTCATCATGAGTCACACACTGCTGGGCGGCCAGCGGCAGGGCGGCCAGCGACAACAACGCCAGGCCGGAGACGAGTGAGCGCAAACGCATGCGGATAAAACCCCCCGCACGGTTATAGCAGAAATGGAGGGAACAGGGAACAGCCCTGTTCCCTGTCCCCTGTTCCCTATTCCCTGTCTTCAGAGTTTGCGGGCGATGGACTTGGCCTGCGTGAACAGCAGCAGGTAATCGGGGCCGCCGGCCTTGGAGTCGGTGCCCGACATGTTGAAACCGCCAAACGGGTGGGCGCCCACCATGGCGCCGGTGCACTTGCGGTTCAGATACAGATTGCCCACGTGGAACTCAGTCGCCGCTTTCTCCAGCTTCTTCGGGTCCTTGGTGTAGACCGCGCCGGTCAGCCCGTACTCGGTGTTGTTGGCGATCTCCAGCCCCTGCTCAAAGCTCTGGCACTTGATGATGGCCAGCACCGGGGCGAAGATCTCCTCCTGCGCCAGCCGCGCCGTGGGCGCGATGTCGGCGAAAACCGTGGGCTCGACGAAATGCCCGGCGGCATCGCCGCGTCCCCCGCCCGCCACCAGCCGGCCTTCCTTCTTGCCGATCTCGATGTAGTTGAGCGTGTTCTTCAGCGAGCGCTCGTTGATCACCGGCCCCATGTAGTTGGATGGATCGCCGGCGTCGCCCACCTTGATCTTCTTCGTCCGCTCCGCCACCGCCGCCACAAAGCGGTCGTAAATCTTCTCGTGCACGATGGCGCGCGAGCAGGCCGAACACTTCTGCCCCTGGTACCCGAAGGCCGACACCGCCACGCCCTCGACCGCGGCGTCAAAGTCGGCGTCGTCGTTCACCAGGATCGAATCCTTGCCGCCCATCTCCAGCACCGTGCGCTTGATCCACTTCTGCCCCGGCTTGGTATCGGCCGCCTTGCGGTTGATGTCCAGCCCCACCGCCTTGGAACCGGTGAAGGAGATGAAGCGAACCCGGGCATCGGTCACCAGCGCTTCGCCCACCGTAGCCCCGCCGCCGGTGACGAAGTTCACCACCCCCTGCGGCAGCCCCGCCTCCTCCAGCACCTCCATCAGCTTGGCGGCAATGGTGGGCGAGTCGCTTGAGGGCTTCAGCACCACCGTATTGCCCGCCACCAGCGCCGCCGCCGTCATGCCCGCCGTGATCGCCATGGGGAAGTTCCAGGGCGGAATCACCGCCCCCACCCCCAGCGGGATATAAACCATCCTGTCTTCCTCGCCGGGAAGCTGGGTCACCGGCTGCGGCCCGGCCAGCTTCAGCATCTGCCGTCCGTAATACTCCAGAAAATCAATCGTCTCGGCCAGGTCGGCGTCGGCCTCGGGGAAGGTCTTGCCCACCTCCAGCGTCAGCCAGGCCGAGTAGTACGGCTTGCGGCGGCGGAAGATGTCGGCCGCCTTAAGCAGTATCTCCACCCGCTTTTCCGGCTTCGACAGCCGCCAGCACTCAAACGTCAGCGCCGCGTTGGCGATCGCCTGGTGGGCCGCCTCCACCGAGTTCTCCTGATGCACGCCCACCACTTCGGTGCTGCGCGAAGGGTTGTAGGAGTTGAACTTTTTGGCGCTCACGCTCTTGTCGCCGCCGATGCGGTTGGGGTACTCGCGCCCCAGCTCGGCCCGCGCCTCGGCCAGCCCCTGGGCATAGCGATCACGGTTCTCCGCCTTGCTGAAATCGGTCAGCGGTTCGTTGCGGAACTCGGGCAGGCGGGACAGATCAAGAGCCCGGGGAGCGGCAGTGTCAACGGTAGCCATGAATCCATTATAAAAGAGTGGGCAGGGAACAGAGGAACATGGGGTCGAGAGCTGTGATCACGCCTCGCTTCCATCCCCGTCGTCATCGCGCATATTGCGCACCCAGGCGTTGATTTCCTCGATACCACCGGAGAAGTTGCCCAGGATGCCGGCCGATTCCTCAAGCCGATTCCTCTCCCCCCGTACTGGCCGGAGGATGGTCGTGCCGTTGACGTCGGCAAATTCCACCCGATCGCCGGCCCGCAGTCCCAACCGCTGGCGCACTACCTTTGGCACCGTGACCTGCCCGTGCCGGCTGATCCGGCTATAGGCGAGTGTTGCTTCTTCTTTACCCATGATTAAGGCAAACCATATCTATTTTACGGCGAGTGTATGGGCGGGCGGGGCGACCAAGGTTCGTATCAGATTGTAGGCAAACACTGTAAAGGCGGCCACCTCGAGGCTGGCCGAGAGCGGCAGCCACTTCCAAGCCAGCGGCAGCCAACCGGGGTAAGCCAGAAGCTCGCCGCTGACCCGCAACAGGCAGCCCACCTCGAGCGTCGCCAGGCTGAGAAACATGAGGATTGGACTGTAGAGCTTGCGCATGCCCGAAAACGCCGGAAGGATTCGCTGACCGATGGTTAGCACCATGGTGGCGATAAACCCCACCGTGAAGGCATGGCGGCCCGACCCGCTCAGTCCGCCGGCCGGCAGCAGCGCGGCGGTAATGCCCAGAACCGCCGAAACCAGCAGCCAGAAGTAGGCGACGCGCAGGAACCAGGGGAAGGTCCAGTGCACCCCCTGAATTTTGGCGCCGGCCACGGCCGGCAGAAAAATCTTCAGGCCGTACACCGCCAGCACCGCCACCACGGCCCAGAGGATCGCCGCCGCCAGCCACCAGCCCAGCAGGGTTACGACCGCTCCGGTGGCCACCAGCGCCGCCAGAGCGCGCGGCGTCCAGGACGCAGAAGGTCGCAATCCGGCGAAGACGGGCAGCCAGCGGGTGCTGAACCCGAACACAAACGGCGCCAGAAACGCCCAGGCCATCAACTCGACCAGGCGTCCGTCCCAGGCGGCGGGCAGCACCGGGCCGGCGTGGGCGCCCAGCGCTGCCAGTACCCCGCCCAAATTGACCAGCAGCGTCAGACCAAATCCCAAAGCGCCGGTGAGCACCAGGAAAATCCAGCCGGGCAGTTTTTCCCGCGGCTGAGCCGGATCGCGGGGCAACTTGGGCCGGTGGGCGCGGCTCACCAGGTACTGGAAAATCGCAAACGCCCCCAGCTCCAGTCCGGCCGATAGCGGCAGCAGCACCCGCCAATGGTCTTCGGTCACCCCCGTGCACCAGCGCATGGCCACGCCCGCCGTCCATAGCGCCCAGCAGGTCCAGGCGGCGGTAAAGTTCACCCGGGTGGAGGTTTGGCGGGTGAGAGAGTGCAGACCGATGCCCAGGATGAAGCTTCCCACCCAGCCGTAGACTTCGGCGTGCCCGTGCGCCTGCAGCCAGGCGGGTCCCACCGCCTGCACCGTCTGCTGATGGCTGATGGCGAATAGATTCCACAGCCCGAGAAAGCTGCCCGGACCGAGGAGAAAGACCAGACCGGAGCTGATAAAAGCAATGAGCAACCGCGACATGCGCCGCTCGTAGCGGCGCATGTCTTCGTACGTTCGATCAAGTGGCGGCAGGGCCCGAGTTGCCCCGGCAACATGGGGCAAGATCGCAGGGCCAGGCCTGCGAAATTCGGAACGGCGCGCCCCCGCCGGGTAGCGACTTTGGGGAAGGGGCGAGAAGTAAGTGGCGCGAGGCCGCAGCCGGAAACGGCGAGGGAGCGTACACGGATGTACGTGACCGAGCCGGAGACGGCGAGAACGAAGCGCCGCGCCGCTTATCGCCCCGCCCCACTCATTCTCAGTCTGGCTGACCATGGCCGGCTTCCGCTTCCAACGCCAGGGCGCGGGGAAACAGAATGTTGTTCTCCAGATGAACATGCTGTTTCATGTCGGCTTCAAACTCACCCAGCGCCTGGTACAGGGTGCGATAGGTATTGCAGGCGTCCGGCGGCGGCATGAAGTCGCCCCCCAGCTTGCGAATCTCGGCCAGGTCGCGGCCGGCGTGATCGTGCTCGACCAACATCATGCGCACCGGCTGCGTCAGGCTGGTCGCACCGCCGGAGGGATCGGTGCGGCCGGCCACCATGCGGTTAATCGCCGGGAACAGAATCAACTCCTCCTTGGCCATGTGCTGCGCCATCCCACCCGCCATGGCCATAAACGTATGGCGGATGCGCATCAATTCAGGATGGCGGCTGCCATGGGCGGCGATGCACTTCTCCAGCCAGGTCTCGATGTGCGGCGTTTCCCGCCGTACATACTGGTGATGGCGTTCCACGATGTGGGCGATCAACGTCGGCAACGGCTCCAGTTGCCAATGCGCGTCCGGCGCCGGCGCGCGCTCCTCCTCACTCGCCCGCAGGGCGGCCAGAATTTCTTCCAGATCCACTCCCTGCTCACGGCAGGCCTCGCGCAGCGGCTTCTTGCCGCCGCAGCAAAAGTCAAGGCCGGCACGTTCAAAGACCCGCGCCGCCCCGGGGGCGCCCACCGCCAGCTCGCCCACCGTCCGCTCGGAATCGATCATCTCGGTCTGCATGTTTACCCTCCTGTTCCAGCTTGGGCGGAAACGAGGGTCGCAACTATGACTTTGGTCACATCTCCAGTTCGGCTTCGTGGCGCAAACCGTCCGGGTTGAGCAGCTCGATGGTGCGCGGCTGGAGCCGCACCAAGCCCTCGGCCTGGAAGCGGCTGAGGTTGCGTGACACCACCTCCCGCACCGTGCCCACCGCCAGCGCCAACTCCTGGTGGGTGGCCGCCACCCGGCACTTGCCGCGCACCGTGCTGCAGCCGCTTTGATCCAGCAGCATGCGCGCCAGCCGCTGCCGCACCCCGCCGAAGGTGACCGCTTCGAGCAGCCCCACCAGGTTGCGCATCCGCCGACCGAACACCGCCAGCGACTCCAGGGCCACGTCGGGGTGCTGGCGGCAGACGTTCAAAAACGCCTGGCGCTCCAAAAACAGCGCCTCCACCTCGCTCACCGCCCGCACCGAGGCGGGATAGGGTCCGCCGTCCACCAGCGGCACTTCGGCCACCGTGGCCGGCGCCTGATCCTGATGCAGCATCAATTCCCGCCCCGAGGGTGAAAGCTTGAAGATGCGCACCGTCCCGTCGGTGATCACGAACACGCCGGCGCAGGTGTCGCCCTCCTGAAACAGCAAATCGCCCGGCATGTAATGATGCGGCGTGGAGCGCTGCGCCAGCGCCGCCAGCGGCGCCGGTTCGAGAGGCGCAAACATGGGGATACGTCGCAACTGCTGCATGCGGGCGGCATACGGGTTGGCGGCCGGAGCGGGCATGCCTCTATTGTGCCGCAAGCGCTCGGACCGGCGGGGGAGCGCGCGCCAGTCCATGGGTGCGGCTGCTCAGCGCCGCACAGAGCGTTCGTCATTTTCTGCGGGCGCCGGTCGAGGTTTAGTTCTCCTACGGGTACAGCGTAATTGACCGGCGCCGATTGCCGCCGGCAAAGATGGCCGTACTGCAGAACATGGCGCGCATCTCGAATCCGGCGTGCGCGATGGCGCGCAGACTGGGTGCGTTGTCGTCGAGACAATAGACCCACGGCTCCAGTCCGCGGCCGGCGGCGGTGCGGGCCAGCCACCGCAGCGCGGCAGTGTAGATGCCGTGGCCGCGACATTCTGGCGGCGTCCAGCAGTGGCCAATCTCACCAATGGGCGAGAGGAACTCGATGACGCAACCGGGGGTTTCGGTGGGAGCGATGGTGGAACGGCGGACTAACCACGCAAAGTGAACATCACCGTCGGCGCGGAACTCATGCAGGCGGCCGCCGCGCTCCCAGCGGCGCGCCAGGAGACCTCGGTAATGGGTCCCGATGTACCCCGGGTAACCGCGTGCGAGGGAGGATACTTCCTGCCACTCCACCTCCCGCACAGTGAGTTGCGGGAGCGGGGGCGGCGCGGGATGGTGGAACACCGCCACGCGGGTGCTGCCGCGGACGTGTCGCAGCAAGTTCATACCGCGTAACCTCCCCGTGCTTGTGTGCTGGAAAGCAGCATCATGCGGGAGCTCCCGATTGCGGGAAAACGGATGTCTTGACCGGGGGCTGCCCACCCGATCCTGCTGCGCAGGCCGGCACCCCGGTTTTACGTTGTGCATACATCCCGCTTCACAAGAACGACTTCTTGCGCACCAACCCTTTTTTCCCGCCGGCGCCCCGGCGCCGCGCCCTGCGGCTGAGGCGCTTTCAGACGGTGGCGGGGCGGGGCTGCAGCCAGTCGGCGTAGAAGCCGGGGGCGGCGGCCAGGGCGGCGGGCGTGCCCTGCTGGCGGATGCGGCCGCCGGCGACCACCAGAATGCGGTCGGTGGGCAACATGGTCTGCAGGCGGTGGGAGATGATCAGCGCGGTACGCCCGGCCAGCAGCGTCCGCAGAGCGCAGTTGAGCGCCGACTCGCTGGCCGCGTCCAAATGGGCGGTGGCCTCATCGAGGATGAGGATACGCGGATCGCGCAGCAACGCCCGGGCAATGGCCAGCCGCTGCTTCTCTCCGCCCGACAGCCGCGCCCCGCGCTCGCCCAGGCGGGTGGCGGCGCCGAGCGTCAGGCGGTTGACGAACTCCGCGGCCTGGGCCGCCTCCAGCGCCCAGGCGATGCGTTCGGGCGTGGCCAGGCGCGGGTCGGGGCAGCCGTAGGCGAGGTTTTCGGCGATGGTGCCCTCCAGCAGGAACGGCTCCTGCAGCACCACCGCCATCTGACGGCGCAGCTCGGCCGGAGCGGCGGTGCGCAGATCGCGCCCGTCCAGCGTGATGTTTCCCGCGGCGGGATCATGAAAGCGCAGCAACAAATCCATGAGCGTCGTCTTGCCGCCGCCGCTGGGGCCGACGATGGCCACATGCTCGCCGGGCTCGAGGCGGAAAGAGATGTCGTCAATCGCCGGCTGCGCCGCGCCCTCATAGGCAAACGACACGCGTTCAAACGACACCGCGCCGCGCAGACGCGGCAAGCGTGCCGGGATGGCCGACAAGGCGGGCATGGCCGCCGCTTCGGGCTCATCCAGGAACTGCAGTACCGCCTCCGCCGCCACCCACTGCCGCGCCAGCCCGCTGTAGGTGCCCGCCAGGCCCGCCAACGGGCCGTATAACAGGGCGGCGAAGCTGGTGGCGGCGATCCAGGCGCCGGGAGTGATATGGCCGCCCAGCACCAGCCAGAATCCGTAGCCCGCCACCCCCAGCCGCCCGCTCAATGCCCAGAAATTGGTCAGGTGTCCATAGCCCTGCTCCACCCACAGCAGCCGCCACAGCCGGTGGAAGATGGGCCGCGCCTGGCGCCGGTACTCGGCCACCTCCGCCTCTTCACCCGCCATGGACTTCACCGTCTTGATGCCGCCCAAAACCTCGGTGACCCGGCCATAGAGGCGGCTCCAGCCCGTCTGCACCACTTCCTCATGCCGCGCCAGCCGCCGCGCCCCGCTCATCGTGGCGTAGAGGAAAACCGGCATCGGCGCCATCGCCACCAACGCCAGCCGCGGCGATAGCCGCTCCAGCAGCCAGAGCATCAGACCCAGGTTGATCAGGTTGGGAACCAGGGTCGCGAGCAGATCGCCGGTCAATTGCCCCAGCGCCGCCACGCCGCGATCCATGCGCGCCATCACGTACCCGGCGCCGCTCTGTTGATGGAAGCTCAGCGGACGTTCATAGATGCGCCGCAACACCCGCACCGACAGATCAAAGCTCGCGTCGAACCGTACCCGGTTCACCGCCAGCGCCTGCGCGGTCTGCAAGCCCCGTCCGGCGATCAGCACCACTCCCAGTAGTGCCAGTGCCTCACACCCGTGGTAGAACGCAGCCTGCACGGCCGCTCCTCGGAGTCCCGCCGCACCCACCAGCAGGTCGGTCAAATACTTCAGGAACAGCGGCTCGCACGCCCCCGCCGCCGCCACCAAAGCGCCCAGCACACAGGCGAGCGCAATCCAGCGCCCATACCCTCGCAACAAATGGAACAGTGACCGGTACAACTCCCCCCAGTCTCCCCCCCCCCCCCCCCCCCCCCCC
>Ga0134126_10000957_pt1 | contig 36645 bp, 33 predicted proteins | sample KB31752_FD_96881 | JGI IMG/M metagenome (GOLD analysis project Ga0134126, IMG submission 96881) | Terrestrial soil microbial communities with excess Nitrogen fertilizer from Kellogg Biological Station, Michigan, USA - KB3-175-2 | ecosystem: Environmental > Terrestrial > Soil > Unclassified ...
TAATCCATATATAGATTTACATACAGTTTTCTATCGAAGAATTTTCCCCAGATATCACCGTAAAGCCATTTATAATTATCATCCTCCGGTTTAGCGCCTGTACCATTTGCCACCATTAAATCATAGCCAAAGTTTTTTGTTTTTGGATCAAATTTTCCCAGTAAAGCAGCTCCAAAATCATAAGAAGGCGTGCCACGAAAATCAGTAATCGTCTTTTCAACAGAGCGATAGCCCCATATCGGTTCCGAAGACAGGGAAAAACCCGGTGTGCTAACCTGGCCAAGAATCAAATCAGTGCCTTTCCAAATATCATTAATGCGGAGGTTTGCGAGCTTTACATAAAAAGCGAGGTTACTATCAGTTAGTGATTCTCGGGGCGCTGCTTCACGTAATACTTCAGCAGCAAATTTTTTGGTAATATTATAGTTATAACCAAGATAAAGCCTCCTAATCTGGAAGGCATTCCTGTTTTTAGGCACGCCCGAATACTGGCTGTTGCTGCCCCGGTTGAGAGAATCTGCCTGGGCTTTTACATAATAATCACCAAACATATATCCCCACAATCTGCCTGAATTAGGGCTTCCTGCTTTAAAGGCTGAGTCGGAACCTGAAACGAATTGAGCCTTCAGGCTATTATTACTCAACAATAATCCAATGCATAATACGATTACAAATGATCGCATTTTGGTAAACATTTTGAACATAATATTTTTTTTATTTTCCATGCAAAATTCATTTACCAATGTTATCAAAACATTACCGGAAGGTTAAGTTAGTATGAACATTCGTTTCTCAGGTAAGGGATAGCACAAAACAGAAATTACCTTTATTTGTCGGTTTACTGCAACTTTTCATTTTTGTTTCGCTCAATTACTTTTCGTTTGATGAAAAAATCTTTAATTTTCCCACATGAAAAAAAGTAGTTTCTTCACTATCCTAATTGGGTTAATCCTTATCAGTTGCCATGAAATGAAAAAAGAAATCAACAATGTTATCAATACTCATTCGCTCTACCGCTCAAATGAATTCTCTGTCTATAATGATAGCGTAGTACAGGGGCGTTTTGTAGCAAAAGCCATTTCAAGAGAAGAAATTGTTTCTAATTATCAAAGCCCCGAAAGCCAAATGAAAAGCCCTGAGGTAAAATTTAAGTTTAGCATTAATGGCGCTGATAATTCGGCTGCAGTTGGAAAGGACAATACAATTATTTGCGCCGGGGGAAATGGAAATTACGAAACCCCAGCCATCAAATTTGGTTCTCAATATACAGATACCACAAAAGTTTCTTCCAATGATTATTTGCAAAAGGATGTAAAGCTTACTTTACGTGTAAACATGGCTGATGTATTGAAATCTTTTAAAGAAAAAGGATTTTATGTAACGTTTGATGGAAAGAAGATTTATAAAAATGATTTTAAAGGTTTGTTCGTTGCAGGAAATGTTGCACCACTTACCTGGGATTGGAACAATTTGTATTCTCATAAGGAACTAGAATTAACAGACAACAACCACGATGGAATTTATGAAACCACTTTAATACTCAATCAAAACCCTGATGAAAATAAAACGGCTGCTTCGTGGAAATTGTCCAAAGACATCAGCGCTTTTCCTCAATACCAATCACCTTATGTATTGCCAGATGCGTTGTACAATCTTGCGTTGGAAGAAATGCAAAATGCTATCGAACCCGACAGTACATTTCGCACAGGTAAAGAATGGGCGGGCGTTTGGACACGCGATATTAGCTACAGCATTATTTTATCTATGGGAATTTTACAGCCTAAAGTGGCAATGATTAGCCTGAAAAAGAAAGTAAAGAATGGTAAAATCATCCAGGACACAGGAACCGGCGGCGCATATCCAATTTCAACCGATAGGGAAATCTGGGCTGTGGCTGCGTGGGAAGTTTATAAAGTTACAGGCGATAAGGATTGGCTGAATTATGCGTACGAAGTTGTAAAAAATTCTATAAACGATGACCTGAATAATATATATGATTTGCAAACCGGAATGGTAAAAGGCGAATCCTCTTTTTTAGATTGGCGCGAAGAAACTTATCCCACCTGGATGCAGCCTGCTGATATTTACGAATCAGAATGTTTGGGAACCAATGCCGTTCATTTTGAAGCCAACACAGTTTTGTCTGAAATGGCGGCTGAGCTTGGCAATAAAGAAGATGAAGAAAAATATAGCGGAATTGCTGATAAAATTAAAAAAGGCGTCAACCAATATTTGTGGCAAAGTGACAAAGGGTATTTCGGGCAATATTTATATGGCAGGAATTTTAAAATACTTTCTCCAAAATCAGAAGCGCTGGGAGAAGCTTTGTCAATTTATTTTGATGTAGCTGACGGAGAAAAACAACAAAAAATTATATCCAATACTCCTGTTACCCCTTTTGGTATTACTTGTATTTATCCGCAAATCCCTGGTATTCCGCCTTATCACAACAATGCAGTCTGGCCATTCGTAGAATCATACTGGGCGCTGGCTTCAGCAAAAGTGGGAAACGAGCAATCGGTTGTAAAGGCGATGTGCTCTGTTTACCGGCCCGCTGCTTTATTTTTGACCAACAAAGAAAATTTTGTGGCCTCTGATGGCGATTATGCAGGAACCCAAATTAATTCAAGCAACATGCTTTGGAGCTTGTCCGGAAACCTCAGTTTAGTTTATAGGATTCTATTTGGAATAAATTTCAATGTAGATAATATTTCGTTTGCTCCATTTGTGCCACAGGTTTTTAAAGGTAAAAGGACGCTGAATAATTTCAAATATAGAAATTCAACTTTAAACATTGAGCTCAGCGGATATGGAAACGTCATTACTTCATTTTCCATTGATGGAAAAGAGTCTTCAAACCATTCAGTTCCTTCTAATTTAACAGGTACCCATACAATAAATATTGTTTTAGGTAATTTGGATTTGCCAATTGATAAAATTAATAGTGTGGAAAATATTTTTAGCCCCCAGGTGCCAACTGTTACCTATCAAAATGGAAAACTTATTTGGCAGGATACCAGCAGGAATATTTCTTCTTTTAAAGTAATTAAAAATGGAAATATTTTGAAAACTACTTCAGATAATTCTCTATCAATTAATCCCGCAGAATATGGAAATTACCAGGTGGTTGCTGTTGACAAAAACGGAACAGAATCTTTTGCCAGCGAGCCTTTACAGGTTTATCCGGAACAAAACGAACAGATTATTCAGTTGGAAAATTTTGCGCCTAAATCAAAAAATCCCTACAAAGGTTTTACCGGAAATGGATTTGTCGAGATTAGTAAAACTATCAATCTAAAAATAAATTTTACGATTAATGTAAGCCAGGATGGAAATTATATCCTGGATGTGAAGTATGCAAATGGAAACGGGCCAATCAATACAGAAAACAAATGTGCATTCCGCACAATTAGTATTGATTCTGCTGATACGGGAACTCTTGTTTTTCCTCAAAGAGGAAAAGATGAATGGAGCAACTGGGGCTGGAGCAATCCGCTAAAAATATCATTAACAAAGGGATTGCATCATGTTTCAATCACTTTTGAAAACTGGAATGAAAATATGAATGGGGATATTAACCAGGCAATGTTGGATTGCGTAAGGCTGATAAGGTACTAAAAAAATAAAGCGGATTGTTAAGAAACACCGGAATTAAAAAACAGTAAAATCTTATTTATTAATTTTGCAAAATGCAAATAGAGATACTAAAATCAAAAGTACACCGAGCCGTAATTACCGAAGCAAATTTAAATTATGTAGGCAGCCTGACATTAGATGAAGATTTAATGGATGCGGCAAACATGATTGAAAATGAGAAAATTACCGTCGTTAACGCAAACAACGGCGAGCGCCTTGAAACCTACTTAATCAAAGGTAAAAGGGGAAGTGGCGTTGTATGTTTAAATGGCCCCGCGGCGCGAAAAGGAAATGAAGGCGATGTGGTAATTATTATTTCTTATGCCCAAATGGATTTTGAAGATGCAAAAACATTTAAGCCTTCTGTTGTTTTTCCAAAGGAAGGAAATAGACTGTAAGAAATTTTTTCACAAAATAAAAATCGGGGTTATTTGTTGGTTTACTCCAAATTCTTACACTTTAGAAAGCGGAGAATGTCAAAAAGCCTTTTCTTTTTAAATATTTTCTCAGGAAATAGGAATGTTTCCCAAATGAATAAAATCCACCAATAAAATAATACCCATTCCAATTACACCTCCTATAATTCCTGCAACGGCGTCCATAATTTCATAATGGCCTCTTTTCGTAATAAGTGAAAAAAGTTCAAAACCATAACAAACACCCACAATTGAAATAAAACTAATTAAGATACTGAATAGATAATTTTGTGGGAAAAGATAAAAACTAATAAGCTGGAAAATAGCGCCTAAAAGAATTCCAACCCAAAAATGTTTCTTTTTATCAGGGGCTATGTTGAACAATTTTTAATAATTTAAATGACAAAAAAAAGTAAAGATCAAAAAAACTGTAAAGGAATTTAAAGGAATTAAGTTGTAAAATTGCAACATAATTGTCATGAAATTTTATTCCCATGAAAATAGCAACATACAATATAAATGGCGTAAACGGGCACTTACCGGTTTTATTGAGGTGGCTCGAAGAAACTTCCCCTGATGTAGCTTGTTTGCAGGAGTTAAAAGCGCCCCAGGAAAAATTTCCTGAAGAAGCAATAAAAGAAGCCGGTTACAACGCCGTATGGCACGGGCAAAAAAGTTGGAATGGCGTAGCTATTCTCGCTCGTAATGTACAACCTGAAGAAATAAGGCGCGTACTTCCAGGAGATACTGAAGACAGCCACAGCCGCTATATTGAGGCAATTGTGAATGGAATCACCATCGGTTGTATTTACCTTCCGAATGGTAACCCTACACCGGGGCCAAAGTTTGATTATAAACTTCGTTGGTTTGAAAGGCTTACATCGCATGCTGCTGAACTTTTTGCATCGGATAAACCAGTATTGCTGACCGGCGATTATAATGTAATACCCACAGAAAAAGATGTTTATAAACCTGAGCGCTGGGTAAATGATGCGTTGTTTCTTCCCGAAACGAGAGCGGCATTTAAAAACCTTATATCACAGGGATGGATAGACGCAATCAGGAAATTATACCCTGAAGAAACTATTTATACGTTTTGGGATTATTTCAGAAATGCTTACGGCCGCAATGCTGGCCTTAGAATTGATCATTTTCTCTTAAGCCCGCATTTAGAAAACAGGCTGATCGCTGCGGGGGTTGACCGCCAGGTTAGGGGCTGGGAAAAGACGAGCGATCACGCTCCCGTGTGGGTTGAACTTTCAGATGAGTAAACCAATATTTTAGCACAGGAATAGTCTCCAGGCAGAAATTTTATTGTTAATTTGATCTTTCCAATTAAACGCTTTTACCAAAGCATACCAGCCCTATATAGTGCAGTTCCCATATATATTTCCACCGATTGCCCTATAAACATTTATAGTTTAATATAATCACTACAAGGCTTTTAACGGAATAAAAATTTGACTTATTTCTTTTTTTACTGCTTCGATTATTAAAACAGCCAAAAGAATATTATTTAGATTCTAGCTTTTCATAATCTTTTGGAAAAAATATTTAATAATTTAAAAATAAAATCATAAATTTATGTTAATTAAAACATGATATTATGAAAAACTTAAAATTTTGTTTTATAGCTCTTGTCATTGGTTGTAATTCCTCTTCTAAAAAAGCCCCTCACATGCAAGGCACCTATATGTTGACTTCACAAACTGTAAATAACGGGCAAACTAAAACCAATTATAACCAAATAAAGCAATTAAAAATTTACACAGATAAATTTGTAATGTACACACAGGTAGATGCGGATGATTCCACTTCCTTATTTGGCGTTGGATCATATACTTCTGATACGGGCGGCGTTATCGAAAATATAATTTATACTTCCAGCAATTCTACTTTCGATAGCACAGGCAAGTCGTATAAATTAATAATTACAAAAACAGTGTCAGGCGGCTACAACCAGGTTATTCCGGAAATTGTAATTGACGGTACCAAATCTAAGCTTACAGAGGTTTATGAAAGAGTAGGCAATTCCCAAAAAACACCATTAGACGGTGTGTGGAAACAAACAAAATCTTACAACCTGAAAGGTGCTGATACAACCTGGTATAAACGTACAGAGTATAAGGCTTTTAATGACGGTTATTTTATGTTTGGCTTAACTGATAAAGATTCTACTGGAAAAATTACTACTGGAATCGGATTTGGTACTTTCTCAATGCAGGGGGAAAATCAAATGAAAGAAACGGATCTAAATTCTTCATATGCAATTATTGCGGGGCAATCATTTATAATTGACATAAAATTAAGCGGCAATGATAATTATGAACAAACCGTTACTAATTCAAATTCAACAAAAACTGTAGAATTTTATGAACGATTAAAATTGACGGAATAATTTTTTCCACGAATTATTCGTCGTTTTTTCTCTTCCAAAAAAATGCGCAATTCACCTTTTGCATTTTTAGTGATTTTCTTTACTCTTTTACAGTTTTCTTTTCATTCCGGCTTATGCAAATAATATAAGTCCGGCGTGTCAATTAATTAGGTTTCTTTTGAAACCTTTGGTCAGCATATATCTTCAATGTTTGATCATTTTCACCAAAACCTTCCACTAACTTTGTATCAAACAGAAAAAGTAATTATGGTAAAAATGGGTGAATACAATAATTTAAAAGTGATAAAGGAAAAACAAATGGGTGTTTTTTTGGATGATGGCGAAGAAGGGATTTTATTGCCAAATCGTTTCGTTCCGCACGGCACTAAAACGGGCGATGAACTAAAAGTTTTTTTATATTACGACGGCGAAGACAGGCCTATTGCCACTACGCAAGAACCTTTTGGAATACTAGGTGATATTGTAAAATTAAAAGTTGTAGATGTTACGCACCAGGGTGCGTTTTTAGATTGGGGATTGATGAAAGACCTTTTTATCCCTAAATCAAAAATAAAGACTTTTATGGCCCGCAATGGTGAATACCTGGTAAAAATTGTGATGGATGAAAAAACAGGAAGGCTTGCAGCAACAGAAAAATTAGAACCTTTTTTATCCAATGAAAATCTTACGGTAAAAGAAAGGGATATAGTGGATTTAATTGTTTACCGCCAAACTGATATTGGGTATGAAGTGATTATTAATAATATCCATAAAGGCATTTTGCATAACAATGAAATTTTTAGGAATATTTCTATAGGTGATAAATTCAAGGGATTTATTAAAAAAATATTGCCAGAAAATAAAATTGACGTTGCTGCTGGAAAACCGGGCTACGAAAGGGTTGAAGGCGAAACAGAAAAAATCATAAGGCTTCTAAAAGAAAATAACGGCTACCTGCCTTACCATGATAAATCTTCGCCGGAAGATATTTATTCATTCTTTTCAATGAGTAAAAAAACTTTTAAAATGGCCACAGGTAATTTATACAAGCAGCATAAAATATCTTTTTCTAAAACAGGTATTCAATTAATACAAGAATAATTCCTTTACCAGTTATTTTTTTGGGATTCATTTGTCCTCTCTGGAATTTTTGCAGGATGAATTTTCCAATCATGGTCATATTTAACAAAAAAGGCCAGCCATACCGTTCTCGAAAATCTCATTAGCCAGGGTTGTAGGGCCAGGATCAAAACGGAATTGAAAATTAGCCAGAAAAATATACGGTTATCTTCGGTAGAAATACCTATAATTAGCCACCAGGCAATAAAACTCGCTACGCTTATCGCAGTGGCTATACCATAACTTACATAGCCACAACCATAATAAAACCCTACTTCCAAATCGAAATATTGCCCACAGATTTCGCACCGATCATGCATTTTCATAAACCCCTTGGAATAAGCATTGCTCTTTACAAACATATCACCAATCCTGCATCGGGGGCATTTGCTTTGCAATAAATTTAAAATTCCCGGCTTTTCTTCTTCTTTACTGTGTTTATTCATTACAATTTTTTTCTTATTGTAAAATTAAGTATTTAACAAGAGCATCCCTGAGTAAAAACTCAATTAAACAAAAAACTGAAAATGAATAATCAGCCTTTGATTCTGCTAATTTTAATTATTTTTTTATCGAATCTTATGCCCACAAGCAGTAAAATAAATACCAAAAAAATAGCGCTATTAAAATCAGTTAAAGTTATTCTGTGCGCAAAAAATAAATTAAAAATTCAACTAATTTCTTTGTTTACTGTATATGGCAGGGTAATAATCATTATCAACGCTTTTAAAATTAATGTTTAAAGTTGCACCACTTTATACTTCACGTAATCCTTATTGTTATTATCAGTTTCTGTATATGCCACCAAAGCCGCACTTTTATTGATACTTTTTATAGTTGGAAAAGTGGCATTGCCTGATTCAGGGGTAATGTAATCTTTAACCGGGTTTTTCCCTTCTTCATTTCTTAATTCTATTCCAATCCGCGAAGAAGAAACATGGTTTTTGACGAAAATTTCATTCCAAACAATCGCAAGGCCTTTATTATTAATAGAAACAATCTGGCAATGTTTTGAGGTGATTCCACTTACCATTTTCCGGGAAGAAAAAGATTTGCCATTATTGTTAGAATTACAATAATACACGCCGCCGTTTTTACCTCCGGTAAACCAGGTAAATTGAATCCCGTCTTTATTTTCGGTCATTGCAGGGCCAGTATGCGGGCAACCAAAAACCACCCAATTGTCATTGCTTATTCTATCCGGCGCAGAAAAAGTTTTACCATCATCGGTAGAAACAATATGCTCCATATCGCGAATACTATCTTGAATTATCCCCCGGTAAAGCACGTGAATATTTTTATGATTGTCTACAAATAAATCAGTCCGGCAGCAAGGGCAACAAGGCTCTGTGATCAGCTTTTCATTCTGAAATCCGCTGGTATCTTTTGTTTCAGCAAAATACAATGCCGAACCATCATGAGGCGTTTTCTTTCTGTTGTCAAGCCAAATAATGGCGGCTTCGCCATTAGCTAAAATTGCTAAATCAAAATACCGCTGATCAAATCCCGATGTATCGGTTACCAGTTTTACAGCTTTAGTCCAGTCCGAACCATTATCAAATGATTTCGAATAATACACTTCATCAGAGTAAGCATTTTTAGGATTTGGATTTGCAGAAGCCCACGCAGCAATGATTTCGCCTGAAGGTTTAAAAATTATTTTGGGCATATTTTCTCCGTGAGGATGAATGTTGGTGCTTCCCGGAATCACAATCGTTTTTCCAAAAGTTTTTCCTTCATCTTTTGACACTGCGTAACAATATTCAGATGTAGAAGAATCGACTTTCCTTATCCAGCTAAGAACTATATTTCCCTTGTTATCTTTGGTAAGAAAAGGGCACGATCCTTCTGAAGTGTCTATCTGTAAGGCATTGGAAGCAGTGATATTTAATTTCCGATCTCCGTTTTTGCAGGATGCAAAAATAAAAGCGGTACAGATAAAAAGTAAAAAATATTTTTTTTTCATGATAGTTATTTTAAAAGTGATAGGCGGCTCCCATAGTAGCTGTCGAAAGTTGGCCAGGCCGGTAAGAAGTTCCATAACTGCTTTTCTCAACCGTAACCGCGTAATTTTTATTTGTGATATTGATCCAGTTAATAAATGTTTCGAAATGTTTAAATTCATAACCTGTGCGGGCATTGAAAACAGTAAAGCCATTGTACCTGGAAGTATTTTGTGGATCGGTAAAATAAGAGCCGAGGCTTTCGCATTCTAACCCAATTCTAAAACCTTTTAAGTAATGAGGCTTATAAGTGATTTCGCCATTAAGAATATATTTCGGAGACTGTGGCATTTCGTTTCCCGAATAACTTTTCCCCTTTTCGATATAATCAACATATTCATGCCTTGCAACGGTTCCGCCTATTCGTAAATTAATTTCTTTCACGGGTGAGTATTTAATGTTTAATTCGATTCCTTTATGGCTTGTTGCTCCGGCATTTTCATTAATATAACTGCCATCGTATAATCTTGTACTCACGATTTCATTTTTACCATTTAAATGGTAGAGTGATATTTCCGCAGAACCTTTATTTTTATCAAAAGCAAGCCAGCCGCCCACTTCATAATTCTTATAAGTTGAAGGCTGTAAAGTAGGAACCTGTACGCCCGTGTATAAATCACTGATATCAGGCGGTGCGAAACCAACGCTATAATTCGCATATAAGCCTGTGTTATTCCCAAAATCATAAGTAAATCCGAGCTTCGGTGTAAAATGATCAAAATGGTTGTTAGCATCGGGTGCACCGCTATAAGCGCCCGGTGCTAAATGATTATTAAAATTATAATCGAGGCGGTCATAACGTGCTGCAAGTACAGCCCTAAATCCAACAAAAGGATTATATTCTATCTGAGTATAAAGTGCTGTATTTAATAATCCAACATTGTAATCTGTCAAAGCGCTGTCGGTTGGGTGGTATTTACCATATAAACCGTCTGCAGATTTATCAATGTTAATCAATCGAGCCAGGTAAGTAGCCGGGCTAAGATCAACGCTGGCACCTGTTATCCATTTTGTGTGAATCGAATTTATTTTCACACTGTGCTGAACCAATGCACCATAACTATTAAATCCATCCACATTGATTTGCCCCGTTGCTTTCAAAGGATTCTCTAAATTGTCTGCAATCGAATAAAAAGGATTTTGCCCTATCGCGGAATGGTGATAGAAAAGCGTAAAATTAGTTCGGTTATTTTCATTCCATTCTTTTGAAAGTGTACTTCTGAGCCTAAATGCATTTACCTTTCTGTAAGTAAAGCGGTAAAAGCTCAGGTAATCTTCATTGTAAAAATGGGCGCTGTCCAAGCCGCCTTTCTGATCAGTATAGTAGCTGATGTAATCCGCAACTGTCACCAGTTTTACCTTGTTATTAAAGGAGTAATCTGCTCTTAAAGTAAGCGCAGTTTTATGAAAATCGTTATGCTCTTCTATCTTTTGATTTTGATCAGCATAATATCCGCCGAAATAAATTCCTAATTTTTTATAAGTATTACTGATACTAAAATCAGTGCGCTTGTAACCTCGTGTTCCTCCTTCTTCCTGAATCTTTCCAGAGGGAAAAGGAGAAGGCGATTCAGTAATAAAATTTAAAGCCCCACCGATGGCATCACTTCCATATAAAGAAGAAGCAGGGCCTTTTATCACTTCTATCCTCTGCAGGGAAGCCTGGTTAATTTCGATCAATGCATTGTGGTTAAAATCGCCTACCGCTCTGATTGGAATACCATCTTCCAGGTACAAAAAAAGGCTGCTATAGCCCAATGGCTGCCGAGCCGACATGCTGTGCTGTTCATTTCCCAAATCGACCATAAAAACTCCCGGCACTTTATTTACCAACATATCAAGCCTTGTGGCTTTGGTTTCATTTATCTGGCTTTTTGAAATAACATCAATAGCTACAGGAACTTCCGTTCTTTTTTGCATTTCCCTGTTTCCTGAAATAATTATTTCATTAAGGTTAGCAAAAGAGGGCGAAAGTGAAATCACGCTTTTTTGTTGGTTTACTGTACCAATAACAGAAGAATAACCAACGGACGAAACGCGTATACTATCACTTGCTTCCGGTAAAATGAAATTTCCGTTTATATCTGCAACCCTTTGTATGTTGTATTTTAAATCCGTTATTGTAGCACCTTGTAAAGGCTGGTGTGTATCAGTATCCACTACTTTTCCCGTTATTTTAGTTTGGCCAAAAGCCACGCCTATTGCCATCAATAGTATAACGGTTAAGCCTAAACGCTTATTCATCGTTAAAACAATTTAAAGTAAAAAATATTTAATCCTTTTTTGAAAGGATCATGCAATAATTATAGAATAAATTATGCGGTAGGAGGATGAAAAGTGGAGGTTGAGAAAGAAGAAACCGGATTTTCCTCCTTAATAATATAATGGCGTTTTAAAATAATACTAAAGGTGTTTTCCAACAGTAAAGTTTCGGGAAGAAAAAAAAGCTGTATATCCATCCTTTCTGTTTTCGAAATCGGAGAATTATCTTTTTTTTCCTGTTCAGTTATTTTTTTGGAGAGGTAACATTTACCATTACAGTGCATCATTGGCTTCTCGCGGTTCACGCACAGATTTTTAGCAATGTAAGATTGGTTTAAATAAAAATCAACCTTAATAAAATAGGTACTAAAAGTCTGTACAAAAATGACGGAAGTTAAAAATATGGTAGCTAAAATTTTCAATTAATCCTTGATAAAAATTTTCTTGAATGAGTACAAAGGTAAACCAGAAAAAATAATAAGGCAATTTTGAAAACATGATTGTCATCAGCAAATCGAATGATTAAAAAAAAATTGAACAAAAAATTAAACCGGCTCTCCGATTTTTTTAACCAGCGTCAATGCAAAATCCAACTGTTGTTTTTATATCAGATAATTGTGCGGGTATCGCCACTATGTGGATACCAATCTAGAAATTTTCTTTTGAATAGATACAGCGAAAGTACCGATGCTATTGCCCTCATATTACCCTGATTAATTTAAAATAAAATTAATTATGAAAATAAACTTACCCAAATCTGCAAGCGACTTAAGCCCTCCACCTTTAATTGCAAAATTCTAATTTCACTCTTTTAAAACTATAATACTTATAATGAAAAAATCAATTCTACTCTTTTTTATAGCTTTTATTTTTTACCACAATGCCGATAGCCAGATTTCTAAAGGAAATTGGCTGGTGGGAGGCAATGCAACATTTTCTAGGTTACAAAACTCCAGTACAGCATCTGTGCAGTTTAAACAAACAAATTTTGAAATCAGGCCATTACTCGGTTATTTCTTGAAAGACAAGTTTGCTATTGGGCTTGACCCTTCTCTTACTTTTGGAAGTAATAATATTGCTAATACTAGTACAGTTATTACAGTCGGTCCTTTTTTCAGATATTATTTTTTAGATACCGATAATAGAGTGAATTTATTTGCGGAAACTGGTTATGATTATGGTAGTATTATAGGAAAAGGACAAGGAAAGGGACAACATCTAAATACCGTCTCCTTTTCGGGTGGCCCTGTTATTTATTTTAATACTTCTGTAGGTTTAGAATTTATTATTACTTATGCTACTACAAAGGTTGCAGGCTTCTCCGGAAATAATAATAAGGTTCAATTTGGAATTGGTTTTCAAATTCATTTAGAAAAAGATAAATAAATATTTAACTCAATTGAAATAGTTTTTATGAAAAAAATGCACACTATGGTTCTCGAGCTTCCCTTATGGTTCGCAAAATTGCTCTAATACATTTTATATATTTGAACTATTAATCCCATTTTCATAAAAAGACAATGAAAGATAAACAGGATTAGCACAGCCTGATTATTGCAATTATCGCGTAATTCGGTAGACTTATCGTACATATCAATCAATTCATCGAAAAAGTTTGTGAGGTTATTTTAAAAAATTTACTTTGGAATAAACTCCAATGTTGAACGTAATGCTACCGCCAAATAGAAATGCGAGGGGCGAGTTAAGATTAAATTTATTGATTTTATCTGCCAAAAGTGACATATTCTTTTTAATAGAACATTTTAATCGGCTTAAATGTGGCCGTGCCTTTTATTATCAAAACCGTTGCGCAATGCAACGAAAATAAAATTTAGCGTGTCAATACTTGAATTAACGTTAATAAATGCAGTATTGAAAAACTACTATATTATGAAAATTAATCTACCAAAAACTACAGGCGATTTAAGCCCTCCTTTTGTGTTAATACTTTATTTTTTAATACAAACAAAACAAAAATTATTATGAAAAAGGCAATTTTGCTAATACTTGTAACTCTTCTTTTTTTAAATAAATCTAATGGACAAATCACAAAAGATAATTGGATGGTCGGGGGAAATGCCAGCTTTGCATTTTCCAATGCCGGTCCCAGAGATAATGGCTCTAAAACAACCGATTTAAGCTTAGCACCAAATATTGGATATTTTTTTATGGACAAATTTGCCGGTGGTATCCGGTTATCTTTTAACAGAAATCATATAAAATATGGGCTTTCCAACAATTTCAGTACATTCAAAAATTATAGTATTGGCTCATTTGTTCGATACTATTTTTTAAATGTTGATAGACAATATAACATTCTAATGGAAGGAAGTTATCAATTCGGCAAAGGCAAAATATTAATCTCTCACTTTTAAACTTATAAAAACAGAATGATGAAATCAATTCTACTATTTTTTATTGGCTTTATTTTTTACCACAATGCAGATAGCCAGATTACAAAAGGAAATTGGATGATAGGCGGGGCAGCTTCTTTTAGGTCATCAGATTACGAACGTGTGCCAGGTTTCCTTTCGAAACAAACATTAATACAATTATCGGGCGAAGTTGGTTACTTTATCATTGACAAATTAGCGCTTGGTTTAAAACCTGGTTATGATAGAACGGACACGTATAATCCCCATAATATTGTTAATACCTATAGTTTAGGCCCTTTTGCCAGATACTATTTTTTGCCTATTGATAAGTATGTGAATATTTTTTCAGAGTTAAGCTATCAACATGGTATACAAAAAACAAATCAAACTTCGTTTGGTAACAATAGTAATAATTTTTCTGGAGTGGGAGGGCTTGCCGTTTTTTTTAATAGTAGCGTTGCTTTAGAATTCACGCTGGGTTATTCAGTCTATTTGTATAACTATAATTCAGGCAGAGTAAAGTCAGTAATAGCAGGAATTGGGTTTCATTTTCATTTAGAAAAAGACAAATAAATATTACTCCACTCAAAACTTAATTTTATGAACAAATATTTGAAAATACTATGCGGCTTATTTGCGAGCATAGCACTAATACAAAACTCCTATTCGCAAACCGTAATTGATTATACTGGTTGGAGTACAAGCCAGTGTAATGCATTCTATCCTTCTGCTACAGTTTCACAGATAGTTCATACAACTACATGTGGTACTGTAGTGTATGACAATACTAATCATGCTATTGAATTGGATACGAAGGCAGATAATAATATTTACTATGGAACAGAATATAAACTCGCTTTCAATTTTAAGCAAGGGTATAGTTACACTATTAAAATAAATGCTTGGTGCAGTACTCCTACATTTCCTGTGCCAAACTCAGAAATGAGAGTTGATTTTACATCTGCATCAAATGGAAGTGGTTATTTTTGTAACGGTGTTGAATCATTCAATACTACTTCTTCTTTAACAAATGACAATAATCAGGTCTTAAGCCCAGGGGTATTTTTGGATTACACTTTCCCATATACATCACTAGTATCTGCACAAAATAATTTATATATTGGGGGTTTCTTGCGCTATGTTAATGGTACGGCAACATCCTGGATACTGATTAAGAAAATAACCATAACAGAAATACCGCCATCAGTATCTTTTAATATAACACCTGCAAGTGTTTCAATTACTTGCGGTTCTACAACTGCTATCCCTTTTACAATAAACAATGTTGGAGGGACAGGTATTACAAACTATACCTGGAATCTCGGAGCAACGCCTAACGGATGGAAATTACCTAATGGTTCGGATGCACCAGCCACGTATTCAACAGGTACCGTAAATACCCTAACACTTACTCCCGTTTGTGGTTCTGCACAAAAAAATATTTCTGCAACAGTTACGGCGAATGGAAATAATTACAATACAAATACGAGCACAGTATCTATTACGCAGCCAACATTGTCTATAAATGGAGCCAGTTCATTTTGTACCGGTTCAAGTAATTATTCGATTAATAATTTGCCATGCAATGCATCAGTAGCGTGGAGCATTTCACCGGCAACGGGTGTTGCCAATCTAAGTTGTTCTTCATGTGCAACAACCTCGTTATCTCAAATGGGTTATGGAACACTTACTTTAACCGCAGTGGTTTCAAATCTTTGTGGTGGCACAAATGTTACCCTAAATAAAAGCATTCAAATTGGAAGTTCTCCCCTTACAGGAACATATACCACCGCAACCAACACCTTACCATTACAGACCGTCAACTTTGTACCTGTCGGAAATATCTATACACAATATCAATGGCCCGGCGTTAGTAATATTACAGCAGCATTGACAAGCGGCGCGCCTCCGGGAACTGGCTTTTATGCTTCCCCCGGAAGATATAGCTTTAATATTGCAAGCGGCCAGCAAGTTAGTGTTTACATAGCTGGCAACAGCGCATGTGGAGCGGTAAATGCAACCCGTACTTATATTCAGTCATCCTATTATTATTTAGTTGTATCGCCTAATCCTGCAACCAATAATATAAATGTGGGAATAACAGAAGTGGTAGATACGACCGGAAAAATGGCAGAAGAACAAAAACTTACTTCTTCAAATACCATTGGTATTACTCAAATGTATCTTTATGATTTTAACACAGGTATTTTAGTAAAACAATGGAATTTTAAAGAGATGAAATCTGCCAATTATAATTTAAACATAGCTGGCGTTAAAAGTGGTGTTTATCTATTAAAAATGGAAAGAAACAATAAATCAACTTCCACAAAAATAATAGTAAAGTAAAAAAGCACTTTCACTTTGTTATAAAAACTGCCTCCGAAAAGGGGGCAGTTTTATTTTTGAGAGGACACGCCGGGAAAGATAAAATAAATATCAAAATATTAATAAACCTAAACCGGCTCTCCTATTTTTTTCACCAGCTTCAATGCAAAATCCAACTGCTCTTTTTCTGTAAGGTTGGTATTGTCCAATTCAATAGCATCGGCCGCTTTGCGCAGTGGGCTTACTTTACGGTTAGAATCAATATAATCGCGCATAGCAATATTTGACTTTATTTCATCTAAAGTAATATTAGGGTTTTTATCAAACATTTCAGCATACCTTCTTTCCACTCTTACCGCTTCATCGGCCACCATAAAAATTTTTACTTCCGCATTGGGAAATACGGTTGTTCCAATATCACGCCCATCCATTACAATCCCTTTATTCTTCCCTATTGTTTGTTGTGCAGCTACCGCAAAATTCCTTACATCTTTTAAAGCTGCTACTTCGCTTACCTTTTCTGCTATGATTAAATCACGGATAATAAATTCCACATTTTCACCATTTAAATATATTTCTGTATTCCCGGAATGACGGTTTGGTAAAAATTCGAGGGAAATATTTTCCAACGCATTTTGTATTTCTTTTATGTTCGCCCAATCCACATTATTGCGCAAAAAATACAATGTAATTGCGCGGTACATTGCGCCACTGTCAATATAAGTATAGTTTAATTTTTGGGCCAACTGCTTTGCCAGTGTGCTTTTCCCGCAGGAGGAAAAGCCATCAATTGTTATAATTAATTTAGGGAGCATCTATACAAAAATCCAACAAAAAAAAGAAAGAAAAAAATTCATTTAAAAAAAATGCCGGCTGTAATGCCGGCATTTCCGATTTGTTATTTGTTATCAATTACTATACTTCAGATTTCTTTTTATGTACAGGAATTGTTTTTACTTCGAAGATAATTTTCGAATTTTCTTTATCTAATGACGCAATCAAAACATCCCCGCTTTTTACATGCATATTCAAAATCTCTTCTGCCAGGGGGTCTTCGAGATATTTCTGAATCGCCCGGTGCAAAGGCCTGGCCCCAAATTGTGAATCATAACCTTTTTCTGAGATAAATTTCTTGGCCTCTTCTGTGAGTTCTAATTTCAATCCAAGGTTATCTAACCTTTTGGTAACGCCTTTCATCAAAATGTCAATGATTTCAAAGATATTTTCTTCTGTAAGGGAATTGAAGATTACCACATCATCTATCCTGTTTAAAAACTCAGGGCTGAAAGTACGCTTTAAAGCTTTTTCGATTACAGCTTTGCTGTTTTCTTCTGCATTCTGAATTCTTGACGCAGTAGTAAAACCAACACCCGCACCGAAGTCCTTCAATTGCCTTGCCCCGATATTAGAAGTCATGATAATCATGGTATTCTTGAAATCTATTTTTCTTCCCAAGCCATCAGTAAGAATCCCATCGTCTAAAACCTGGAGAAGAATATTGTAAATATCAGGATGTGCTTTTTCAATTTCATCCAGAAGAATTACTGAATAAGGTTTACGCCTAACCTTCTCCGTTAGTTGGCCGCCTTCTTCATAACCAACATACCCCGGAGGCGCCCCGATCAATCTTGATACAGTGAATTTTTCCATATACTCACTCATATCTATACGAATGAGCGCATCGTCACTGTCGAACATATACCTTGCTAAAGCCCTCGCCATCTCTGTTTTACCAACACCTGTCGGCCCAAGGAAAATAAATGTTCCAATTGGCTTTTTCGGATCCTTCAAACCAACCCTGTTTCTTTGAATAGCCTTTACCACTTTGGTTATCGCTTCATTTTGCCCGACAACAGCTCCTGCCAAATCATCCCCCATTTTGCGTAGCTTATCCGTTTCTTCCTGTACCATTCTTTTTACAGGTATTCCCGTCATCATGCTTACCACTTCAGCAATTGCTTCTTCATTTATCGGGTATCTTTTATTCTTGCTTTCTTCTTCCCAATCTGATTTTGCTTTTTCAAGTTGCTCCTGCAAATGCTTTTCGGTATCGCGAAGAGAAGCAGCTTCTTCAAAGCGCTGGCTCTTTACGACTTTGTTTTTTTCATGTTTTATTTCATCAATCTTTTTTTCAAGTTCAATTACTTCCTGCGGAACGTTGATATTTTTTAAGTGGACACGGGCTCCCACTTCATCCAATACATCAATGGCTTTATCGGGAAGTAAACGATCCGTCATATACCTGTCACTCAATTTTACACAAGCATCTATCGCTTCATCATCATAAATAACATTGTGGTAATCTTCGTATTTGCTTTTGATATTTTTCAGAATTTCAATAGTTTCATTTACACTTGGCTGATCAACCATTACCTTTTGGAAACGTCGGTCTAATGCGCCATCTTTTTCAATATACATTCTATACTCATCTAACGTAGAGGCGCCAATACATTGAAGTTCACCACGCGCCAAAGCTGGCTTGAAAATGTTGGAAGCATCAAGTGAACCACTTGCTCCGCCTGCGCCAACGATGGTATGAATTTCATCAATAAATAAAATCACATCACGGTTTTTTTCCAACTCGTTCATTATCGCTTTCATTCTTTCTTCAAATTGGCCACGGTATTTTGTGCCTGCTACCAAAGCAGCCAAATCAAGCGAAACCACTCTTTTATCAAATAAAACGCGGCTCACTTTCCTTTGAATAATCCTCAAAGCAAGGCCTTCAACGATCGCAGTTTTACCAACACCCGGTTCACCAATTAAAATTGGGTTATTTTTCTTACGGCGGCTAAGAATTTGAGAAACACGCTCGATTTCAGTTTCACGGCCCACAATCGGATCAAGGCTACCCATTTCTGCAAGCCTGGTAATATCCCTTCCAAAATTATCCAATACCGGAGTTTTGGTTTTAGTTTGAGTAGATGAGCTTTTTGATGAACGTTGTTGCGACGAATATGACTTTCTTTCTTCTTCAAAATCTTCATTTTCTTCGTCCTGGAAATCTGCTTTAGGATCTGTTTTTACATACCCCAATTCGCTCTTGAACATATCATAATCTACGTCGAACTGATTTAAAATCTGTGTTGCAATATTTTCCTTATTTTTTAAAATAGATAACATCAGGTGTTCGCTCTCGACTAATGGGCTTTTATTGGTTTTAGCTTCCAAAACCGTGATCCTTATTACTTTTTCTGCCTGTTTCGTAAGTGGAAGAGAATTGATGTTAGCAATATTTTTACCTGTTTTGTCTTTTACGGCGAGCTCGATTTCTTTACGTAATTCATAAAGGTCCACATTAAGCGCTTTCAGGATTTTCATCGCAGTGTTTTCGCCATCCCTTATAAGCCCAAGAACCAAATGTTCTGTGCCTATAAAGTCATTTCCCAACCTCAAAGCTTCTTCGCGGCTGTAAGAAATAATTTCTTTTACTTGTGTCGAAAAATTGTTGTCCATTTATAAACAATTTAATTTAATATTTTTCAATAGTGAATAAGCCTGTACAATAATAATAAATAAATTCTATTAAATAACGTTTAAAAGAGCCGCAAGTTGTTAAAAAGGCAGAGGAAAAATTAAAATTGATAAAGGCGATTTGAAAATATATTTAAACGATTATAGTTTATCCTTTTAAAATCAGGAGGATTTGATGACTACATTTTTTAAGTTCAAACCTTTATTAAAAAAAGAATTCTGTTATTTTCCTTTTATATCTTTGAGACATCTTTTTGCATTATTCTTTTAAACCGTAAATATGAAAGTCAAAATTGATACCAAAGAAAAAATGCACGTCATTACGATTGACGAGGAGAAATTGCCTGCTAATATGACAGTAGAAATAGAAAAAATTTTATTAAAATACCTGCAAGATCCCATTCCGAATGTAATTGTAGATTTTAAAAATGTGAATGAAATTGAACTGACTGCTGCCAAAACGCTCGCTTTGGTTCAACAAAAATTTTATGAAGAAAACCACTCAATGGTATTTTGTAACCTCAAAACCGGGTTGTCTGAGTTTTTGGACAAAAATGGCTTGTTGGAATTATTGAATGTAACACCCACAGAAAGCGAAGCGTGGGATATTGTTCAAATGGAAGAAATAGAAAGGGAATACCTTTGAAAATTAATTACTGAATTTTTGATTATTTAATTACAGAATTTTATTGTACCATTTAGGAAGTATCCCAACAGAAAAACAAAACTAAGTGATTGCTGTAACCATTTTAGGAAACAATTCTGCAGTTCCTGCACATAACAGGCACCCAACCGCGCAAATACTACAAACAGCCGAACAGGCTGTTCTCATTGACTGTGGCGAAGGAACACAGATGCAAATGAAATTGTATAAAATTAAAAAAAACCGGATCAACCATATTTTTATTTCGCACCTGCATGGCGATCATTATTTTGGATTGATTGGTTTGCTAAACAGCTTTGCTTTAAGTAACCGCCTGCACGACCTTCATATTTATGCTCCGGAAAAATTAAAATCCATTATAGATATTCAAATGGATGTATCCGGTGCGGGAATTCCTTTCAGGCTTTTTTTTCATAAAATTGAAAAGGAAGGAATCTTGTTTGAAGATAAAAAATTAAAGGTGGAATGCTTTGAAGTTAACCACCGAATTGAATGCTGGGGCTTTCTTTTCAGGGAAAAGAAAAATAAAAGAAAAATTATAACAAGCCAGGTTAAAAAATTTAAAGTACCTAAATCTTTTTATGAAAATCTGCAGCATGGCGAAGATTTTATTATTGAAAATAAAGAATTGATTAGCAACGAAATCCTAACTACCGAAGTAGAACCGGCAAAATCTTATGCATACTGTGCCGACACTGCGTTTCATGAACCAATAGCCGAAAAAATAAAAGGGGTTGGCATGGTTTATCATGAAAGCACTTATTTAGATGAGCTTTCAAAAAAAGCAAAAGATAGATTTCATTCTACTTCCAAACAAGCAGCGCAAATTGCTAAAAAAGCAGGCGCAAAAAGATTATTACTCGGGCATTTTTCATCTATGTATGATTCGCTTGAGGAATTTAAAAAAGAAGCCTGCGATATTTTTGAAAATAGTGAAATCGCAGAAGAAGGTGTTTGCTATTTGGCCTAAATTCCTGTAATAGTAAACCAACAAATAACCACAATTTCTATTTTCTTTTTAAATACTTATGAAAACGAATTAAGAAATTCTTTCACTTTTTTTTTGTTAGATGCTGACAAAGAAACTAACGGAAGGCGTAAAACGTCTTCTATTAAATTCAATTCAGATAAAAAAGTTTTAATCCCTGCGGGGTTATTTTCTATAAACAAAAGGTCATAAGCCGGCAATAGTTTATAGTGAAGTTTTTGCGCTTTTTCAAAATCATTTTTTAAACAAAGCCGGATCATTTCACTAAAATCTTTCGGAAAAGAATTGGCAATCACGCTTATCACTCCTCTAGAGCCACAAGCAACCAGCGGAAGGGAAATATGATCGTCGCCGCTCACAAATAAAAAACCTTCCGGCATGTTTTTTAAAATGTGCATACATTGAATCATATTACCACTAGCTTCTTTTATTCCTTTTATATTTTTACATTCATTAGCGAGGCGCAAAGTAGTTTCGGCAGAAATATTGCTTCCGGTACGCCCGGGTACGTTGTACAAAATAACCGGCAAAGGCGAAGCTTCGGATATAGCTTTATAATGTTGAAAAATTCCTTCCTGCGAAGGCTTGTTATAGTTAGGGCTTGAGCTTAAAATCGCTGTAATGTTATCAAGGTTAAAATCTGCTAAATGATCAATTACTTCTTTAGTATTGTTTCCACCATTGCCCAAAACCAAAGGCACGCGGTTATCTATTTTTTTGGCCGTGAAATCTACAATTTCAGATTGTTCTTTTATTGAGAGAGTAGGCGTTTCGCCGGTTGTACCAAGGGATACAATATATTCTACGCCATTATCAATTATAAAATCAATCAATTTTGCGAGCGAATCAAAATCTACTTCGCCGCCTTTTTTGAAAGGAGTAATTATCGCGACTCCTGTGCCGGTTAATTTATTTATTAAAGAGTTCATAGTTTTTAATTCCTGGTTTGTAGTTTGGGCCAAAGTTCTTACTTGAATATTAATAATCAATAATCAAAATTGAATAATTGAATAATTCAGTAGTCATTCATCCCAGAATCCCATTTTATTAAATTTTTCAATTCGTTGGCCAATCCTTTCCTGCGGATCTATTTTTTTCAATCCTTCAATAATGGGCTTGATATAGGCTTTTAAATTGGCAGCCGCTTCATCGTAGTTCCAATGAGCACCACCAAGTGGCTCACGGATAATTCCATCCACCAAATTAAATCTCAGCATATCGTCTGAGGTGAGCTTAAGTTGCTCCGCTGCAATTTCTTTTTGTGCCCAACTGCGCCAAAGAATAGAACTACAGTTTTCGGGAGAAATAACCGTGTACCAGGAATTTTCCAGCATCAAAACTTTATCGCCCACTCCAATTCCTAATGCACCGCCACTTGCTCCTTCGCCAATAATCACGCAAACAACGGGAACTTTTAACCGAATCATTTCATAAATATTTCGAGCAATAGCTTCTCCCTGGCCGCGTTCTTCAGCTTCAAGCCCCGGATAAGCTCCGGGAGTATCAATTAAAGTAATGATGGGCTTATTAAATTTTTCTGCAAGCTTCATCAGGCGTAATGCTTTTCTGTAACCCTCGGGATTGGCCATTCCAAAATTACGCATCTGGCGCATTTTTGTGTTTGTTCCTTTTTGCTGCCCGATTACCATAATAGTTTCACCGTCTAATTGCGCAAAACCTCCAACCATTGCTTTATCATCTTTTACGTTCCTGTCGCCGTGCAATTCCAGGAAATTGGTGAACATTTTTAAAATATATTCTAAAGTATACGGCCTGTCCGGATGTCGGCTCAACTGCACTTTTTGCCATGGCGTAAGGTTCTCAGTTATTTCTTTTCGTTTCTGAAGAATATTTTCTTCCAATTCATGAATAATTGCTTTATAATCTTCCTTACCTGTTTTTGAAGCGAGTTTTTCATTCTCTTCAATTTGTTCGTAAAGCTCTTTTATGGGTTGCTCGAAATCGAGAAATTGCCGTGTTTGCGCTGCCATTGTATGTAAAAAAGTTTTTAAAATGAATAACCTTAAATCCCGTTTACTTTTTTTTGGGCGATAAAGTTAAGGTGTCCAGATTAAATGAGAGGCAAAAACGTTTTGCTGCCACTATAATATTTAAGAAAACAAAAATCCTTATTATTTATTGGTTTACTATAAAACTTCTTTTTTTTGATAAGAATATTATTAAAATTAAATGCAGCTATCAAAAAATCATTTTTATTTCGTAGCCAAATAATTATAATCTGCCAGCAGGGTTTCTAAAAAATTAATGGAATACATATTGGTTGTTATGTGCAAAACTTCCTGAACTTTTGTTGCAAGCCGGTCGCAGGTTTGAGTGTTGTATTCTTTATGGTAAAGGCTTATCACATTTTTAATGGTATTGATATCACGGTCAGAAAGTTTTAAAACTTCGGGATAAGTAACCGCGTAATTTTTATCAATAATATCCAGGAAAACGGTATCATTAACTGAAAAAGGGGATTCGGTATTTATCACTACCGTATTGGCAGCAATATCGCCAACCCTTTGATTTTTTTTACTTACCGCAATAAAAATCAAAACCACTAATCCCCAAAAACCTGTTACAATAATATAAGCAAAAATATTTTGAAGGCTAAAAAAAGTATACCCAAAAAAGAACGGCCATTCAAATACTTTAAAAATCCAACGAATGGTATATTGGCTAAGGGAAGGCTCTCCGCCATCGAGGCTGATAACCCGGATATTAAATAATTTTTTGCCAACAGTTTGCCCGTGCATGGCTACCTCGCAGACCAGTGAATAAAATAACATAGGAATAGAAATCGTAAGAATATCAAGCCCAATATGGCTTTTTATCGTTTGGGTATCCGTAAGGTTGAAACCTCCATAATAAAAATATTTCATGCTTATGAAAAATAAAAGCAAAATAATAAAGTCAATGAGGTAAGCAAAAAGCCTTTTAAAAGCTTCAGCTATTTCAAATTCGAGGCTAATATTAAAAGGAGTTTCAATTTGAATCAATGCCATGAAAAGCAATTTATTATTTTAAAGTAAAAAATTAGCGTTTTATTTTTTTAATGATTAATTTGAATCATTTTCAAGTAAGCTTTTTAAACTGCCGCTTCTTTTAAATTTTATTTTATGCGCGAAGCACGCTTTATAAAAAAAAACGTGGATAAATGGAATAAGTACCAGCACGAAGAGACAAAAGACCCTGATGAAATGGCTGGCCGTTTTATTACTTTATTAGACGACCTTTCCTATGCGAAAACCTTTTACCCAAAAAGTAAAGTAACACGCTGGATCAATGGAATTGCCGCTTCTATTTATCAAAGTATTTTTCAGAATAAAAAACAAAATTTTTCCATTTTAATTCGTTTTTGGAAGTACGATTTGCCACTGCTATTTAGAAAATACCACAAGGTTTTCCTATTCACTTTTCTTTTATTTCTGGCTTTTGTTTTTATAGGTGTCGTTTCTTCTACCACCGACCCGGATTATGCGCGGCAATATTTTAATCATCATGTTCAACAAGGCTATTATGATCAAACGATTGCCTCAATCCAAAAAGGCGACCCTTTTAATGTTTACAAAGATGACAACCCATTTTCAATGTTTGTCGCAATTGCTTATAATAATATCAGTGTCGCTTTTAAAACGGTGGTCTTCGGAGTATTATTCGGAATAGGAACCATATTGTTTATGTGGAGCAATGGCCTCATGTTGGGTTGTTTTCAATATATATTTTTTTCGCAGGGCTTAGGATGGCAGTCAGTATTGGTAATCTGGATTCATGGAACAATTGAAATTTCTTCGATAGTAATCGCCAGTTGTGCAGGAATTATTTTGGGAACCGGGTGGCTTTTCCCCGGAACTTATTCTCGAAAACAATCATTTTTACGCGGAGTGAAAGATGCCGTCAAAATTTGCATTAGCCTGATACCTTTCTTTATAATTGCTGCATTTTTTGAAAGTTATGTTACCCATTTGATGAGCAATACATTTGAAAAAAATTCTGTTGATATTGGCTTGCCTGTTCCATTTAGCATTATGATTCTCGCATGTTCATTGATGCTTATTTTGTGGTATTTTGTTTTGTACCCGATTCGTTTACACAATTCCGGCTTTACATTAAAAGACGGAAAAATATTAAAGGATGGCGCCAGCTATGAAATATAAATCCATGAAATTTATTGGTTTACTGTTAATCTGGATAATTTCTTCATCTAACGGTTATGCACAAACGAATGATTCTTTAAACGATACTGCTGGAGCCCAAATACAAGAGTTACAAAAAAATAATGCTGACAATAATAATACGCCCGACACCGCCTTACAAAGAAATTATATAAAAGCTAATCCCGAAATTCTAAAATGGAAAAAAAGCAGGGAGTTTGCTTACATGCATTACATGGACAGCCTTTTAAAAAAACAAAAAGGCCTGAAAGTAGATACAGTTAGTATTGATGAAAAAAGTGGAAAGATTAACCGCACTGTTCATCGGCAAAACCATCCTTCTGCTTTGAATAACATTTTAAACAGTTTTCCATTTCAATTATTTTTTTGGGCATTAGCTGTAATCTTTATTTTTTTCCTTTCATATAAAATCTTTTTTAAAAATGGCATTTTTTCGCCGGGGGCAAAAGCTGAAAAGGAAAGCGATGAAACTTTTTTACCTGAGCTAAACGACGTTTCCCAGTATGACAACCTGGTTACCAGTGCGGAAAATAAAAAAGACTTTAATCTTGCTACAAGGTTCTTATTTTTAAAAACGCTGAAAATCCTGTCTGACAAAGGAGTCATTCAATTTACTGCCGACAAAACGAATAAAGAATACCTGAAAGAAATGGAAAAGCATAATTATTCCAAAGATTTTCAGCAACTCACCCGCAGCTATGAATATTCCTGGTATGGAAAATTCCTGTTGCAACAAGAATATTATCAAAAATTAAAAGAAGAATTTGAATTATTTAATAAAAAAGTATAACGCAAAATTTGAAAATATTTTTAAAATATAGTTTCTTTTTCGGAATCATGCTAACCGTATTTTGCAGTTGCCATCAAAATGAAAAACAGATTCCACCTTTAACGGAAAGTTACCGGAAAAGTGACAAACTTCCGTTTGGTTCCTTTATCGCTTATAAAGGCTTCCAGGCAGAGTTTCATAACTATTGGATTAATGTAGCCGAAAGGCCATTTACAGAAACCTGGGATGATTTAAAAAATGATTCAGCAAACAATTATTCGCTTTATTTTTTGGTTACCAAAAATCTTTTGCTTTCATCTGATGAGGTAAATGCGATGGTTGAATATGTAAATGCCGGAAATGACCTTTTTATATCCGCAGATTATATGGATGAAAAATTGATGAAAGCCCTTTATTGTTCTACCGGCAGAAAAAATGAGATTATAAGTGAAGTAAACGGAAATATGAAAAATACTTATGTAAGTATGTTTTATGGCAACGATTTTAATACTTCAAAATATGGATATTATTATTTCCCTTTTCTAAGCTATTTCAACAGCTACGACCCTTCAATAACAAGGGTTTTGGGGGTTAATGAATTAAGCCTTCCCAATTATATTGTAATTTTTTCAGGCCGGGGAAGAATTTATTTACATCTTGCACCACGAATTTTCAGTAATTATTTTTTATTAACCAAAGACAATTATCAATATTTTGAAAACGTGACTGCCTATTTGCGTTTTAATCCTCAGTTTCTTTATTGGGACGAATATTATAAAGAGTTTTCTTCTACTAGAAATAAAAATAGTTTAAGCCGGGGCGATCAATTTTCATCTTTACATGTCATCAATCAAAACCCACCTTTACTTTGGCCTTTTTATATTGCCCTGGCAGGCCTTTTATTATTTATTTTAACTAATATTAAGCGGAAACAAAGAGTAATAGATACTATAAAGCCCAACAAAAATTCAACCTTGGAATTTACCGAAACTATTGGCAGGCTTTACTTACAACAAAAAAATAATAAAAACATTTCAGAAAAGATGATTACCTATTTTTATGAATACCTACGTAAAAAATATTTTATCAATACATCGGTTATCAATCCTGCTTTTATAAATTCACTTTCCGGCAAAAGCGGCGCCCCTCAAAATGAAACTGAGAATTTATTTACGTTAATAAAGAATATACAAAACCAGGAAGAGGTAAAGGATGAAGATCTGCTTATTCTTGATTTAAAAATTGAAAATTTTAAAAAAATAAAAACCGATGGAAGAAAATTTGTATGAGCAACGGGCTGATATCAACAAACTCAACGATGCAGTTATTAATATCAGGAATGAAATAAGTAAAGTCATTGTAGGGCAGCATAAAATGGTTGACTTGTTGCTGATTGCTTTATTATGCGATGGGCACGTCCTGATAGAAGGGGTACCTGGCGTGGCAAAAACCCTAACTGCAAAATTACTTGCGAAAATTATCGACACCAGTTTTTCCCGAATACAATTCACACCGGATTTGATGCCAAGCGATGTATTAGGCACCTCTGTTTTTAATCCTAAAGAAGCAGAATTTGAATTTAAACGCGGCCCTGTATTTAGTAATATTATTTTGATTGACGAAATAAACCGCGCCCCGGCAAAAACACAATCGGCTTTATTTGAAGTGATGGAAGAAAGGCAGGTAACTATTGATGGAACCACTCATTTTATGGACTTCCCGTTTTTAGTGATTGCCACCCAAAACCCGATCGAACAGGAAGGCACATATCGCCTGCCCGAGGCGCAACTGGACAGGTTCTTATTCAAGATAATTATCAATTATCCAACTGTTGAAGAAGAAATAAATATTTTATTGAATCAACAATCTGTGCCCCAAAATACATTGTTAGAAAGTGTCCGGAAAATCATTTCTCCCTCACAGGTCACCGAATACAGGAATATTACAAACGAAGTAATTATTGATCCTAATTTAGTCGAGTTTATCGCAAAGATTGTTAATGAAACCAGGAATAATTCTTCTTTATATTTAGGTGCTTCCCCACGCGCTTCGCTGGCAATTTTAAGGTCTGCAAAAGCAAATGCAGCGATGATGGGAAGGGATTTTGTAAAGCCCGAAGATATTATTGAAATGGCTAAACCTGTTATCAGGCACAGAATTATCTTAACTCCGGAAAAAGAAATGGAAGGCATTACAGCAGATGAATTGATCAATGAAATAATTTCTAAAATTGAAGTGCCACGCTAAGCTTACATATAACATTTTAACCATCGTGTTTTGAACATTATAAAAAAATATTTTTTCGGCCTCTTTCTCAAACAGCGGTTTTTTATCGTGCTGGCTGCATTGATTGCACTTTTTATTCTTGCTTTTTATATCAAATTTTTACTGCCAGTTTCAATAACTATTTTTTTTGTTGTCGTTCTTTTTTGCCTGGTAGATTATTCACTTTTATTCTTTACGAAAAAAAATCCACAGGCGCATAGAATCATGCCTCAAAGGCTAAGCAATGGTGATGAGAATAAAATTGAACTGGAGATAAAAAATGAATTTAATTTTCCTACGCATGTAGAAATAATTGACGAATTGCCTGTGCAATTTCAAATAAGGACCTGGAAAAAAGAAATGAATTTAAAACCACGTCAACAAAAAAAAATATTTTGGAAAATAAAACCCCTGGAAAGAGGAGAATATTACTTCGGCAACATCCATTTGTTTGTTTCTACTCCCTTAAAACTTATTAGCCGCAGATTTACAACTCTGGCCAAAGTAATGGTTCCTGTTTATCCCTCTTTCCTCCAATTGCATAATTATGAACTATTTTCCGGTACAGTGTTAAACAGCGAATCCGGAAACCAAAGGATGCGTAAAATCGGGCAGAGCATGGAGTTTGAGCAAATCAAAGAATATGTTTCAGGTGATGACATTCGTAGCTTAAACTGGAAAGCTTCCGCAAGAAAAGGTGGTTTGATGGTAAATAGTTTTATGGAAGAAAGGTCGCAGCAGGTATATTGCATTATAGATAAGGGCAGGCTGATGAAAATGCCCTTTAATGGAATGACACTTTTAGATTATGCTATAAATAGTTGTTTAATTTTAAGTAACGTTTGTATAAGAAAACAGGATAAAGTTGGATTAATCACTTTTTCAAATCAACCTGGGACAATTTTGGCCGCTGACCGAAAGCCTTCGCAGCTGGAAAATATTTTACAATTATTATACAAACAAAAAACTGATTTTTTAGAAAGCGATTTTGAAATGCTTTATTTACAAATAAGAAGTAAAATAAAACACCGCAGCCTGTTGATTTTGTTTACCAATTTTGAATCGCTTTCAGGGTTAAACAGGCAGATAGATTATTTACGTTCGCTGGCGCGTAATCATTTATTGTTGGTTATATTTTTTGAAAATTCTGAATTGGATGAACTGCGGTTTTCGCATGCAAAAAATGTGGAAGGGGTTTACATAAAAACAATTGCTGAAAAGTTTGCTTTTGAAAAAAAGATCATTGCAAAAGAGCTTTCCAAATATGGAATTCTTACCATTCTATCTTCTCCAAAAAACCTTACGGTAAATGCCATTAATAAGTATTTAGAATTAAAAGCGCGGCAGGCAATTTGATTGAAATAAACTGATAAAATGATTGAAAATACATTTGAAGAAGGAAAGGTTTTATTAATCGATAAGCCAATAGAATGGACATCTTTTGACATTGTCAGAAAAATAAGAAACCTTATTAAAATAAAAAAAGTGGGCCATGCCGGAACTCTGGACCCTTTAGCCACAGGGCTTTTAATAGTATGTACCGGAAAGTTTACCAAAAAGATAAACGAATACATGTCACAGGAAAAAGAATATAAAGGCACAATAGCTTTGGGTGCGGTGACTCCAACTTATGACCTTGAAAGCAAGCCGGAAAATTTTAAAACAATTGAAGGAATAACAAAGGAAAAAATAGAAGAAGCCTCAAAAAAATTCATTGGTGAAATTTTACAAACTCCGCCGATACATTCAGCAATAAAGCAAAATGGCAAACCAGTTTACCTGATGGCAAGAAAAGGAATTGATGTAGTGCTCGAACCGCGAAAAATTACTATTAAAGAATTTGAAATTACGTCAGTTGAAATGCCTGCCGTTTCCTTTAAAGTGGTGTGTACAACGGGGACGTATATACGCAGTTTAGCAAATGATTTTGGAGCAGAACTTGGTTGTGGCGGCTATCTCAGCGAACTAAGACGTACAAGAATTGGTAATTTTAAAGTAAAGGAAGCAATGACGATGGAAGAATTTATGAAATCTGTTAGTTCTTGATCATAGCAAAAAAAATAAAAGAGCGGAAGACGGGACTCGAACCCGCTACCTACAGCTTGGGAAGCTGTCGCTCTACCAGGTGAGCTACTTCCGCTTATTAGCGGTGCAATATAAAAAATTTATCGGGTTGACAAAGAAACCAAATTTAAAAAACTTCTTTTCAAAAAACTTTTCTTCATTTAGTCAATTATAATTCTAAAAATGTTCCGGTAAACGAACAAATAAAGTGGATTTTTATTTTGATTTACAAAAAGCCTGAATCAATATTTTGGTTTGATTAATAAGAAAGATAGGCTGCTAGAATAAAGCCACGATTTTAAAATCTATTCCGCTAAAATATATCTCTTACTAGTAAACAAACAAAAAACAGCAATTTTTATTTTGATCTTGTAAACCATCCATAAAAAAGCAAGCTGGCTATTTGCAATTATCTCCGTAAATTTATCATTCTAAAAACGAAATGCATCTAAATAAGTTCTTCACACTTTTAAATTGCAACTTATGCCGGAATACACTTTAAACGTTAACAACAAAAATTACAAAATTGACGTTGACCCTCAAATGCCATTACTTTGGGCAATACGCGATTTTGTAGGTTTAAAAGGAACTAAATTTGGTTGCGGAATTGCGCAATGTGGCGCTTGCACCGTTCACCTGGAAGGCACGCCGATACGTTCGTGCAGCTTTCCTGCCTCTGCGGCTGTTGGTAAAAAAATTACTACCATCGAAGGCATTTCTGAAAACATAGGTGTGGCCGTACAAAAAGCCTGGGTTGAAAAACAGGTGCCTCAATGTGGATATTGCCAATCGGGGCAAATAATGAGTGCCGTAGCATTGCTTAAAAACAAACCTCATCCTAGTGATGAAGATATTGACGCAGCAATGCAGGGAAACCTTTGCCGCTGTGGAACTTACCAACGCATTCGCAGCGCTATTCACCGTGCGGCTGAATTGGTATAAAACTTACTTTTTTAATTTTTTAACTTTTCAATTCTCATTATGGAACAGTTATTATCAAAAATAAACCGCCGCCATTTTTTAAAAGTTTCAGGTATTACCAGTGCAGGTTTCATTATCGGCCTTTCGTTAAAAGGCAATACCGGCTTGCTTTCTGTTGCCAAAGGCGGAGACATTGCACCTTATGGGTTAACGCCTTTTGTAATGATCGAAAAAGACGGAACCATTACTATATTTAATCCAAAGCCTGAAATGGGACAGGGAACCTTTCAATCTATTCCTTCATTGATTGCTGAAGAACTGGAAGTTTCGCTTGATAAAGTAAATATCAAACAAACAGGCGGCCAAAAAAGATTCGGAGGAGGGCAAGCAGCCGGCGGCAGCAGTTCGGTTCGCGGAAGTTATTTTGAATTAAGAAAAGTGGGCGCTTCTGCTAAAGAAATGCTGGTTTCTGCTGCGGCTAATCAATGGAAAGTGCCGGTAGAAGAATGTTATGCAGAAGATGCCAAAGTATATCACAAGCCTTCCGGTAAAAGTATTGGCTATGGAGATTTGGCTGAAGGCGCCTCTTTATTAAAAGTTCCTGAAAACCCGAAATTAAAAGACCCAAAGGATTTTAAATTACTAGGCAAAAATATTCAACGGCCGGATATTCCGCTAAAAGTTTCTGGCAAGGCTGTTTTTGGTATAGATGTGGAAGTTCCGGGAATGGTATTCGCTTCTGTGGCGCATTGCCCGGTTTTTGGAGCAAAACTGGTAAGCTATGATGATTCAGCAGCAAAAAAAATGAAAGGCGTAATTGGCGTGGAAAAATGCCAGCGAAAATTTGGCCCATATACCTATGATTGTATTGCGGTAATTGGTGAAAATTATTGGGCGGCTTTGCAAGGCAGAAAAGGGCTTATCATCAATTGGGATTACCAGGGAAATGATAAATTCAATTCAAAAGATTACGCCCAATACCTGCATGATCTTTCAAAACAGGAAGGCGCAATAGATAAAAATGAGGGAGATTTTGATAGTGCATTCGCCGGAGCGCCATTAAAAGTAGAAGCTTTTTATGAAACGCCTGTGGTTTCACATTCGCCACTGGAACCAATGAATTGTTTAGCCAGCTGGAAAGATGGCAATAAACTTGAAATATGGGCGTCCACACAAGTTCCCGGTCGGGTAATGGGCGAATTCACAAAAGAATATAATATTCCCGAAGAAAACCTCACCATCCACACTATGTTTAGCGGCGGTGCCTTTGGAAGGCGTTTGTATACTGATTTCATCGGCGAAGCGGTACAACTTTCCAAACAAATAGGTAAGCCTGTAAAAGTGATCTGGACAAGGGAAGATGATACAGAACAAGGCCCATTTCGGCCAATGACTTTTTCCGCTTTAAAAGGTGGCTTGTCTGCTGATGGAAAAGCGGTGGCTTTTCAGCATAAAGTCATTTCACCAACTATTAGTTATAATAAAAATTACGACAAAACCAAAACCGACGGCACGATGACTGAGGGAATCAGTGAACAAAAATATGAATTCCCGAATATGAAGAATTTGTATGTGAACGCTGAGTTTCATATTCCTGTTGCCGCATGGCGCGCTGTCACAAGCACTACACTTGCGTTCGCGCATGAATGTTTTATTGATGAATTGGCCGTAAAGGCTAATAAAGACCCAATGGAATTTCGTTTGGGTTTATTATCCAAAGATTCTGATACAAAAACGCTTTTACAAAAATTGAAAGAAGTTTCCAATTGGGAAAAACCTTTACCAAATGGCTGGGGCCGTGGCGTTGCTCAATATGAATTTTTTGCTGGCCTCGCCGGTTACGTAATTGAAGTTTCTAAAAAAGGTAATGGAATCAATATAGAAAAAGTTTATGCAGTTATTGATTTGGGAACGGTTGTGAATCCAGATATGGTAAAAGCACAGGTAGAAGGTGCGGCAGTAATGGCGTTAACGGCAGCTACCAAAAGTGGAATTACTTTTGAAAACGGTCAAACTGTGCAAAAGAATTTTAATACCAATCAGTTAATCAGGATTAATGAAATGCCTTTTGTTGAAGTTCATATTCTCGCTAATGGAGGCCCAAAAATTAAAGGTGTTGGCGAACCAGGTTTGCCGCCCTTTGCACCCGCATTGTGCAATGCCATTTATGCGGCTACCGGAAAGCGGATCAGAAAATTACCTTTTGATATTAATAATGTTTAAAGGAAGCGTGATTAAGAAATGTTCCTAAAAAAATTAAAGTATGAACAAATTTTTGGTAACAGTTGTAGCCTTTTTATCTATATTTTTTTTGAGTTCGGCGTTTTATCAAAAATATGACCTTGCTAAAAGTATCGCACGTGGCAAAGTAGTTTATACAACTTATTGCGTCACGTGCCACATGCCGGCAGGAAATGCTACAGCAAATGTTTTTCCACCTTTGGCAAAATCAGATTATTTAAAAAAACCGATTGATACTTTGATTCATATAGTGCTGAATGGGCAAACCGGTGAAATTGTTGTCAACGATACAACTTACAATGGGCAGATGCTTCCACTCAATTATTTAACTGATGAACAAATAGCAGACGCATTAAATTATGTCCGCAATTCATGGGGAAATAATTTGAAAGGCCCCGTGTTGCCCGAAAAAGTAAAAGCGCTTCGGAAATAGAATCCCAAAAAGATTCCACCAAAATGAAAGAAATCAACCGTATTATAAATGCATTTGAAAATGCGCGGAAAAATCAGTTACGATCCGCACTTGTAACTGTGGTTCATGTTGATGGTTCCTCTTACCGAAGGCCAGGGGCAAGAATGCTGGTAATGGAGGACGGACAATTTACGGGCGCTATAAGCGGAGGCTGCCTTGAAGGGGATGCTTTACGAAAAGCAATGCTGTCACTGTCTCAGCAACAAAAAAAATTAGTAACCTACAACACAAATAATGAAGAAGACGCAGCCATCGGCCTTCAATTAGGTTGTGAAGGAATTATCCGGGTTTTGTTTGAGCCGATAAATTTTGAAGAATTAAATAACCCTATCGAATTATTAAAAAAAGCAGTTTCAAAAAGGCAGGAAGCTGCGTTGGTAGTTCTATTTTCTTTAGAAAATAAAAGGAATAATCAACCAGGAACAGTCATACTTTTGGATGAAACCGGAATTGTTTCCGGTGATATTCCTTATCCCGAATTGCAGGATGAAATTTTAAAAGATGCCCAAGATTCATTTAGACAAAAAAAATCTTCTTTTAAAAATTACACCACTCAAAAATTTTCTGTTACCGCATTTATAGAATTTTTAAAACCCCCGGTTTCCCTTGTAATTGTTGGTGCCGGAAATGATGCTATTCCGATGATGCAAATAGCGGATTCGGTTGGCTGGGATGTAACTGTGGTTGATGGAAGAAATACACATGCAAAAAAGGAGCGTTTTAAAACTGCTTGCCAGGTTATGGTAAGCACACCTGAAGAAGTTTTAGATAATATTTTGGTGGATAATTATACGGCTTTTGTTTTAATGACTCATAATTACAATTATGACCTTGCTATGCTGAAATCTTTGTTGAAAAAGGATATAAACTATATTGGAATACTCGGCCCCAGAAAGAAATTGGATAAAATGTTGAATGATCTTAAAGAAGAAGGGATTGATTTAAAAGAAAAACAGGTAAAGAGGATTTTTGGGCCGGCGGGTTTGGAAATTGGGGCTGAAACTCCAGAAGAAATTGCTTTAAGTATTATTGCAGAAATCAAAGCGTCCTTTGCCGAAAAAACAGGTGGTTCATTGAGAAATAAGAAAGAAGTGATTCATTCTAGAAAGGACGCTTTGATTATAATGAGGGAATTGCTTTGAGTTAATTTCCATTCCAAAAGTTTAGATAGTAAACAAATAAAAAACGTGAAATTTTATTTTTTAAATTGCTTACTACATAAAATAAATCATTGAATAAATTAAAGAAGCAATTGTTGTGCTTGCTATAAAAGCTAATCCAAAATAATCAGCTTTTGTAAGAGTAATAATCTGTTTCATAATTCTTAGTTTTTAATTGTGAATGTTGAATCTATGACTTGAAATTTATTTTTAAGTTTAATTTTAAATTCCATTTCTTTTTAAAAACGAAGTATCGAAACAGGTGGATAGAAAACTATCGACTGCGTGAAAACAAAATAAAAAATCGGATTATTTATTCGTTTACTGTTGCACGTTACACAAAAAAAAAGCCTGCCAATCCAGGATGGATCGGCAGGCAAAAAAAATATCAATTATTTATTCGTTTACTGTTATCCTTTAAACCTCAATGGCACATTTACTTTAATACTAAAGTTCCTTCCCATATTATAAATACCATCGTGGCCTGTAAAGTTTCCCGGATAGGGTTCAAAATATTTTAACCGGTTCAAACCAGATTGATAAGCTACATTAAATAAATTATTTCCCAGGAACGAAATGTTGAACATTGGCTTCCCTTTTTTATTTAAAATATCTGTTCCGAAACCGGCGTTAAATAATTGGTAGCCTGCTGTTGGTGTTTCTGTGTTGTTTAGTAAATAAACCCGGTTTTGAGTAGCATAAACTTCAAACTGAACTTTTACAAACGCATTGGCAAAAACGTTTCCAACTTTTTTTATGTTAGCCCGCAATTCAGAAATGGTATGCAATGGTGGAATAAAAGGTAAATATTTAGCGCTATCTGAAATTTTCCCTTCGCCTGCAACTCCCCTGTTAACGGCATATACAACAGAAAGGGAATTTTCAAAATGAAGCCAGTCCCATGGATGAGGATGAACATCAATACTTAATTCGCCA
>Ga0134126_10000958_pt1 | contig 36622 bp, 29 predicted proteins | sample KB31752_FD_96881 | JGI IMG/M metagenome (GOLD analysis project Ga0134126, IMG submission 96881) | Terrestrial soil microbial communities with excess Nitrogen fertilizer from Kellogg Biological Station, Michigan, USA - KB3-175-2 | ecosystem: Environmental > Terrestrial > Soil > Unclassified ...
CGAAGGACTTCATCCTCCACGCGGCGTTGCTGCGTCAGGGTTTCCCCCATTGCGCAAAATTCCCCACTGCTGCCTCCCGTAGGAGTCTGGACCGTGTTTCAGTTCCAGTGTGTCCGTGCGCCCCCTCAGGCCGGATACCGATCATCGTCTTGGTGGGCCATTACCCCGCCAACTAACTAATCGGCCGCGACCCCCTCCTGAAGCGAATTGCTCCTTTGACCCGTAGGTGTTATGCGGTATTAGCTAAGGTTTCCCTCAGTTATCCCCCACTCCAGGGTAGGTTAGTCACGTGTTACTCACCCGTGCGCCACTTTACTCAGGTATTGCTACCCTTTCTCGTTCGACTTGCATGTGTTAGGCACGCCGCCAGCGTTGATTCTGAGCCAGGATCAAACTCTCGTTTGAAACCTGTTGTCCCGATCCACACGACGGAGGTCGCGGGAGTCGAGACCGTGCATCCGCTCAACCTGTCTCGCGACAGATGGCGGTGCACCTTACCTTGTGAGAATGATCAAGCCAAACCTGATCGATCCTCACGACTGGCACGTTCAACCTTATTGTCAAAGATCCTTCAGAACGGTCCGCCTGAGCGGTGTCCTTTTGGATCGAGGCTCAGACTTGCGCCTGAGTGTCCCCGAACTTATTGCGCTGGTTTGACTTGCGTTCACCGCACGTTCAAACCCGTTTAGCGCGAACTTTTCCAATCTATCGGACTCTCGACTTTGTGTCAACTGCCCGTTTTTCGCTCCACCAGGGCCGCTCCAGTTCATTCTGGACGGTCTGTCCCCGCACGATGAAACGCTTCGGGCCTGACCGGAAGAGTCCTCGGATCGGCTTCGCGCTGCGCAAAATATCAATGATCGACCAGCATTCGCCTGCGCCGCTGAGGCGCACGAGAGATCATCTCCCGGGTCTTGCGGTGGATTGTTCTCTGAGGAATCTTCCTACAGGGGTCGGGGGCCGCTTTCGCCTCTTCCCGCCCTACGAACGTCGCTTCCGAGCTTGGTCGAAGTGACTTGGCGTCCTTCGCTCTTGGGGCGGCCCAACGGCCGCCGGAAGCCCCACTGCCTTTGTTTCAACTTTCTGAGAGTAGCACAGCCGACTCTCATTTGCAACTTGCTGCCATCGCTTCGTGCAGCGCCTTGTTGCAACTTCCTGAGAATAGCAACCGAGCAGCCTTCGCGCAACCCGCTTCCCTGTGGGAAAGCCCCGGAATCTGTGGGAAAGACACTTATTTCGCGTCAACCTTGTTCCTGGTCCCCGGCATTCCATAAGGTTGTCGACCATCCACAGTTCATTTCATGAACCAGCGGCATGAACCAGCGGCAAGCGCTCAGCTCGCCTTCGCAATCACCCCCAGATCCGTCAGCCCGTTCACGAAGAACTGCATGGCCAGCGCCACCAGCAGCAGGCCCATGATCCGCACCAGGATACGGATGCCTGTCTCGCCCATCACCGCCCGTACTCGCCCCGCCGCCGCCAGAACCCAGTAGCTGGCCAGCGAAGTGACGGCAATCGAGCCCAGAATCGCCCCCATCTCCCAGCGCCACATCCCCGGCACCTGTCCCACCAGCACCATTACGGAAGAAATCGCGCCCGGCCCCGCCAGCATGGGAATCCCCAGCGGCACAATGCCAGCGTCTTCCTTGTGGCTGGCCTCCTCGGTGTCGCCCGACGCTTCCTGCGTGGGGGAGCGCTTGGCCTCCAGCATGTCCAGCCCGATCAGCAGCAGGATCAGCCCGCCGGCAATTTCGAACGCCGGCAGCGTGATGCCGAACATGCGAAAGATCAATTGCCCCGCCAGCGCAAAACTCGTCAGCACGATGAAGCAGGTGATGGCGCCCTTGCGCGCCATGCGCTTGCGCCGTGCTTCGTCCGCGTTTTCCGTGATCGCCAGAAATGATCCGATCGCGGCAAACGGATCGACCAAAAAGAAAATCGAGCTCAGCGCCAGCACACTGAAGCGCACCCACGGCGCGCTGCGCAGCTCGTTCAAGGCGTTGGTGGCCGGATTGATCCAGTACACGCAACCAGAGTAGCGCAGCGTCCCATCTGTGCTTCCCGGGTTCTAGAATCGACTCTTGCTCACCCCCGTGCTCAATCAGGCCCAACGCGACTGCCTCGACGTGGTGCTCGTCTCGCCGCGCAACCCGCTGAATATCGGCGCCGCCGCACGAGCCATGGCCAATTTCGGATTCGCCCATCTCACCGTCGCCTCGCCCTACGCGCCCCACTGGCGCGAGGCGAAGTCGGCTGTCGGCGCGCCCGAAGTTCTGCGCCAGGCGCTCGAAGCGGCGACTCTGGCCGAGGCAATTGCGGACTGCACCTTCGTCATCGGAACCGGCACCCTCACCCATCGCAAGCCCCAGCAGCCCATCGTGCCTCTGCCTGAACTCGGCCCGCTGCTCGAACGCGAACTGGCCCGCGGCGGCCGCGCGGCGCTCGTCTTCGGCCCCGAGAAACACGGCCTCACGCGCGAGGACCTCGCCTTCTGCCACGTCCTTGTCGAAATCCCTACTGACCCGCTCCAGCCCTCCATGAACCTCGGCCAGGCCGTCGCCGTGTGTCTCTATGAGCTGGCCTGCCGGCCCGCCCCGCCCATCGCACAGCGTGCCCCGCAATCCGCCGGGGAACCCGCCCTTTCCCGCGACCTGGAGCGCCTCGCCATCTTGATTGAAGACACCATGGCGGCTGCCCGCTACTCGCCCGCAGCCATGCAGAAAGCCAACCGCCACGATCTGCGCCTCATGCTGCGCCGCCTCTTGCTGTCGCCCCACGACGTGCGCCGCATCCTCGGCCTGTTCCGCCGCGTGCTGTGGCAGATCGGCGGCAAGGGCCCCGCCGCCCAGCACTCCCAGGGCCCTCCCCCCGACGAATCCTGATGCTCCCGCGCCCGCCTCCTGCTACATTGGCGGAAGCGAACCCCCTCCATGCCCACACCCCGGAAATATCCCCGAGCCGCAGTTTTTCTCCCCGCAGGCGCGTCGTTTTTGCTGCTCTGCCCGGTGATCTCCCAGCAGCCCGCACCCGCTCCTGCGCCTCAATCGTCGGTTGCCGCACAGGCGCAATCGCCTGCTCCTTCCGGACCCCCGCTCGTTCTCAATGCCGCCGAGCAAGCGACTGACGCCACATCCGTCCATGAGGACAAACTTCGACAGCAATTGCAGGGCAAAACGTTCTATTTGCGCCGCGGCTATTTAGGAGACGCGCTCCACTTCAACGAAAGCGGCGCGCTCGACGGCAACGCCCCGGCAGCGTCTTACACCCTCAGCCTGGTTGAAATCGAGCGCATTCACCTCGAAAAACACCGTCTCGAGCTCGAATGCGTTCGCTACGGACTGCATTTCCTCGGCGCACTCACCACCGAGGACCAGACGCAGGCCGTCGATCGCGTGCGCCTCACCACAAAAAAGAAGCCGCTCAAGATCACCATCGATCGCCTCGAAGTCAGCAAACCCAAAAAAGAGAAGGCGCCGAAACACGGCAAGGACCCCCACGTCGCCGCCGCCCGAATCCCGCGGCAGACGGCCGCCGCACCGCCTCCCGGCGCCGCTCAACCCGCGGCCGACACAAAACACCATCGTGCCTCCGCCGGCTCTGAAGCCCTCGCCAACAGTGCACTGGCCAAGGCTCTCGACAACGTATTCGCGCCCGCCATCGACCAGCGCATGCTTGCCACCCTGCCCGAATACTGGAAGCTCTTCTACGCATCCGCTGCCGCGCGCCAGATCTACAAGCCCACAGACTCGTCCGTCCTGCGCCAGTCCGAGGTGGATCAGAAAGCAAAACTGGTCTCAATGGCCGAGCCGCAGTCGAACGAATATGCGCAGAAAAATGGCGTGGCCGGCATGGCAATGTATTCCGCTGTAGTGGGTGCGGACGGCAAACCTGAACAGATCGCCGTCGGTCGCCCCATCGGCTTCGGTCTCGATGAGAATGCTGTGGCAGCCATCCAGAAGGCGACGTTCCAGCCCGCCATCAGGAACGGTCACCCGGTGCCGGTGCTGCTCGACGTCGTGGTGCGGTTCCGCATTTACTCGTCGCGCACCGCAACCGAATCCGCCGCCGCCCGGCCCGCCAACCCTCCTGAAGCCATCCTCCCCGGACCATATACCGCAAACATGCCTCCGCCGCCGGCGCAGCCAGTCGCCGACACGGCTCAGCAGCCCGCTCCAGCAGCCGAGAGTGCGCAGGCCGCGGCGCAACCGGCGAATCCCGCAGTCGAGACCCAGCCTGCTCCGTCGCCGTCCCAGCAACCGGCGAACACGCCGCAGCCGGCAAGCACGCCGCAATAGTGGCCCTGCTCGTCTGCTCCAGCTAAAGGGCCTGCCAAAGCTCCACGCGGTTGCCCTCCGGATCCCAGATCCAGGCAAAACGCCCGTACGACTCATCCTGCCGCTTGGGATCGATCCGCACTCCCGCCGCCGCAAGCTGCTCCACCAGCGCATCCATGTCGTCCACGCGAAAATTCAGCATGCACTGCTGCGGCCCCTCGCCGAAGTACTTCGTGGTCTCCGGGAAATGCGCAAACACCGTCATCCCCGCCGCCTCTGGCCCGTCGAACACGATCGAGCCGTCGTCTCCTCGAGGCAGCCCCAGATGCTTCGCATACCACTCTGAAAGCCCCTTCGGATCCCGAGCTTTCAGGAACACCCCTCCCACTCCAACTACTTTTGCCATGCGCCGTCCTTTCTTACTCTTCCTGCTGCAGCACGTCCTCGAGCTTCGTCTTATGCTTCGTCTGGCGCCCCGTCCGCGGCTTGTCCTCAATCACGCGCGCCGGCTTCGGCTGCCCCACGCGCTCGCGCGCATTCGCCTTCACCGCCTTCGCCGCGGAAAACGTCTCCACCTTCCTCTTCGCCACAATCGTCCCTCTCCCTGTGTACCCCGTACCCTGCCCCGAATGCCTGTTCCCTGATGCCTGCTCCCGAATGTCTATTCCCTAATGCCTAATGCCTGTTCTGCCCCCTGTTCCCTGCCCCCGTCCTTGCATTCAGCAATCGCAAAGACGAGTATGGAATAGAACATGCCGCAGGGGAAAGCCCCGCGAGAGCCGGTTTGCCGGGAGAACGGGACCATGGATGAACGGGATTTCTTCAACGAAACCACAGAACAGCGCACCCACACCCTCACCTGCCCCAAATGCGGCCAGAGCGGAGAGTACAAGGTAACCTGGGTCGTCCGGCGCAAAAAGGCGCAGCTTCCGCGACACGCCGACGAACGCGATCGCGCCAAGTTCGCCAAGGCGCAGTCCTACATGGTCCGGCGCGACGACAAGCTCGGCTGCGCGAACATCCGTTGCCGCAAGCCATTCGAAATCACCAGCCTGCAATCCCTCGCGTTTATCCAGGACTGACACCTGGCGTCAGGCTCTGCGCGGTTCCCCCACTTCGTACACCCACAGATTCCGGTCTTGAATTCCTAATTCCGGCCACGTAGCCCTCCACTGGGCAAGGTGATCGGAAGCGAAGTGCCTCTCCAGCGCAAGCGGATCGCGCCACACCTCTTTCACATGGATCAGTCCCGGATCAAAGAGGTCCTCCGCATAGCAGTACTCGTTGCAACCGTCCTCGGCCCGGCTGCTTTCCACCATGCGTTTCATCGCGAAACGGGCGTCCGGGACCCTCTCGGAGGGAAGACGAATAGTTCCTGCGATCAGCAACATAGTCCAAGAATATGCGGAGCAGGCTCCCCACCCGCCCCGCCCCATCCCGCCGGCATAAAATCCACTCGCGGATCGCCGTTCCCTGTCTTGTCCCGCGCGCGCCCCATATGATTGAATCGAAAATGTAACCGGCCGCCCTTCCCCTCCCACACCAGTCCGCCGCCGCGGACGCGCAAATGGAGATCTCGGGCCGCCGGCCCCAGGAGAACAAATCCATGCCGAATCCCCTCCTTCCCCCGGAAGAGCGCAACCTGACCCCCAATCAGGTGGAGGCGCTCGATAAGCGCCGCGAACTGGGCCATACCTTCCTCGTAATCGCCGGCCAGTTCGCCACCATCGCCATTGTGCTGCTCCTCTGGGTCGGCCAGGACCTCAGCTACTCTCCGGGCTGGAAGCACCCCATGGCTTACTACTTCGCCATTGCCTGCGTTCTCATCGTCGGATTCGGGCTCACCGGGCTCGTCCTGCGCCGCGGCACCCCGCGCATCGACTAGGCTTCCCCGCTTTCACCCGGCAGCCTCGCGCCGCCGGGTGTTCCCGCCTTCGAGTGGAACCCTACTTGGGCGGCGCGAAGAAAAAGCGTACGCTGATATCAACGTGGCTGCCTCTCTCACCATGTCTCCGCAAGCACCGCGGACCGAACGCCTCACTGACAGCCATGGGCGCGTCATCCATGACCTGCGCGTCTCCATCACCGATCGTTGCAACTACAAGTGCGTCTATTGCCGCACCGGTGAGGTCGGAGCCCAGTACCCCGAACTGAAGATCGAAGAGTACCTGCGCCTCATCGGCCTCTTCGTCTCCCTCGGCATCACCAAGGTGCGCCTCACCGGCGGCGAGCCCCTGCTGCGCCGCGGCCTGCTCGAGCTGGTGCGCGAGCTTTCCCACATGCGCACCTTCGACGGCCAGCCCCTCAGCCTGGCCCTCACCACCAACGGCCACCTGCTCGATTCGCTCGCCCAGCCGCTCAAGGATGCCGGCCTCCATCGCGTCACCGTCAGCATGGATGCCGTCGACGCACCCGTCTTCGAGCGCATCACGCGCGTTCCCGGCAGCTTCCAGGCCGTGCTCCGCGGCGTTCGCGCCGCAAAACAAGCCGGACTCGAACCCGTCAAGATCAACTGCGTTCTTCTCCGCGGATTCAACGACGACCAACTCGAGGGCTTCGCCCACTTCGCCCGCAGCGAAGACGTAATTGTGCGCTTCATTGAATTCATGCCGCTTGAAGAAGATCGCCTCTGGTCGCCGGACATCGTGGTTCCTTTGCGCGAAATCGTCGACCGCATCGGCCGCGCCCTGCCGCTGATCGAGTTGCCCCCCAACGAGGCCAGCGAAACGGCGCGCCGCTATGGCTTTGGCGATGGCCGTGGCGAAATTGGCATCATCGCGCCCGTCACCCAGGCTTTCTGCGGCGCCTGCAGCCGCGTCCGCCTCACCTCCGACGGCAAAATCCGCACCTGCCTCTTCTCGCAAATCGAGCACGACCTCTACGGCCGCATGCGCGCCGGCGCAGGCGATGCCGAACTGCGCGAATACATCGCGCGTACGGTATACGCCAAGGAAGCCCGCCATCACATCGGTGAGGCAGACTTCCTCAAGCCTTCTCGCTCCATGGTGCACATCGGCGGATAATTCGCATTGCAAAAAAGGCCGGCCGCGTTACTCTTGTCACAATTGATCCACTTTCCCCGGTTTTGGCGTTGACGATGGCACAAGAGACGGAATCCCGGATACCCCTCGACGACCTCCTGGTCTTTCACCGCCTCGCGCGCTCCCTCACCTCCAGCTTCGACACCGGCGCGATCCTGCGCACCATCCTCGATCACATGGAACACTTCATCGACGCCGAGCTGTGGACCCTGCTCATGCTCGACGAGCCCCGCCAGGAGCTCTACTACGCCATCGCCGCCGGCGGCGAGGAGACCAGCCTGCGCGATCTGCGCGTGAAAGTGGGCGAGGGCATCGCCGGATGGGTGGCGCAGCACGGAGAAACGCTCATCGTCCCGGAAACCGTCAACGACCCGCGCCTGCATGAGCCCACCCCCGCCCCCGTGCGCAAGGTCCGCTCCGTCATTGCCCTTCCCCTGCGCGGTCGCAAATGCACCCTGGGAGTCATTGAAATCCTCAACCCGCGCGCAGGCCAGCTCAACGACTACACCATCGCCTTCCTGCACATTCTGGCCGATCACGCCGCCATCGCCATCGAAAACGCCAACGACGTGGCACGTATTCAGCAGCTCACCATCACCGACGACACCACCGGCCTGTTCAACGTTCGCCACCTCTACGACGTGCTGGCGCGCGAGCTCGATCGCAGCACGCGCAGAGGCCAGCCGCTCAGCCTCGCCTTCCTCGACCTCGACCGCTTCAAGCTGGTCAACGACGAGTATGGACACCTCATCGGAAGCGAACTGCTCGCCCGCACCGCCGATCGCCTGCAGCAACTGAGCCGCCCGCAAGACGTGTGCTTCCGCTATGGCGGCGATGAATTCGTCATCCTCATGCCGCAAACCAGCACAGCCGAAGGTCTCGCCCAGGCCCGCTCGCTGCTCACCGCCCTCATGGCTACCGAGTTCCGCATGAAGACCGGCCTCAGGCTGCGCGTCAGCGCCAGCATCGGCGTCTCCACCGCCCCCCACGACGGATCGGCCGTACACGCCGTCATCGGTGCCGCCGACAGCCGCATGTATGCAGTGAAGACCACCGGCCGCGGCAACGTCCGCGGCGCCTGACGCCAGTGGGGATGCCGCTCGTTTCGGTGCCGCTGGTGCTGGAATATGAGGCTGTGCTGACGCGCCCGGATCGACATCCCGACGCCCACACCACCACAGCGCTGTCATGCCACACCACCACAGCGCTGTCATCCCGAAAGCCCGCGTGCTTGTCGGGGTCCTCACGGACGGGGCTTCGTCCGTGGGGTGATCTTGGGGCCCCGCTCACAGCTTCATCGTGAGTGGGGTAAGCGGGCCGAGGGATCTGCGGTTGCTCTTCGCCGGCCCTGCGATGACTTCCGCCTTGCCGGCAATCCGTCCAGAACTGCCTTTCCGCCCCAAAAGAAAGCACCCCAACAACGTGTCATCTCGACCGGAGCGCAGCGAAGTGGAGAGATCTGCGGTTGCTTTTGGGAAACTCATTCCGATGTTACTTCCGGATTGGCGACAACTCGTTACCAATGCCGGAATGAGAGCAATCACACACGTAATTTCAGCGGCCAACCATCGCATCGTTGATGGGCCTGAAAGAAGCCCTGAACTGTCCGAAATCGTGCAGCCTGAATCAGGATCGGCCATTCCGGGCAAGGAGCCATGGAAGCCAAGTTCCTGATTTCAGCCCACTTCTTTGTTTGTTTACTCTGGTACGGCACATGCTTTAGCGATGTTGGTATGGATATTGCACGCCCCGGAATAAGGCAAAGGAAGAAGCGTCGGCGGATCGTCTGGGTTACGGCGGCGGTGATTGTCGCGACATCAGTGTTCCTCGTATCGCGAATCGAGGTAGGCCATCGTCGCAAATACGTGAGTCTTACGCACGGCAGCCGCGCGCTCCAGCTTTTGGTCGACTATCCCAGTAAGCCGCGAAGAGGATCGGCAATCGTGGTGCTCGTGCATGAGGTCTATGGCCTCAGCGAGTGGACTAAAGTCATGTCTGACGAGCTTGCGGACCGGGGTTTCATAGTACTTGCTCCCGATCTGCTCAGTGGCCATGGCCCTAACGGCGGCGGATATAGCGACTTCACGAATGAGAACGACGTGATTCAAGCTGTCTCCGATCTTGATCCCACAGCCGTGACAGTGGACCTTGATGCTGTCGTGGACTATGGCAAGAAGCTCCCCAGCTTTGATGAGAAGCTCGCCATCGTAGGATTCTCGTGGGGTGGCTGGAAATCATTTGCATTTGCGACACACCGCAGAGATTTGAGCGGAGTCTTCGTTTTTTATGGGACCGGCCCAACCGATGTGAGAAGTATCTCCGCACCTGTGTACGGCTTCTACGCGGGAAATGACGGGGAGGTCGACGCGACGATTCCTGCTACCACCGAGGCAATGAAAGCAGCCGGTAAATTCTATGACCCGGTTGTATACGAAGGTGCAGATCATGGATTTATGCGCCTCGGTGTAGAGACCGTCAATACGAACCCTGTCGACAAGACATCCCGTACCCAAGCTCTTGACCGTCTGATTAAGCTGCTTAACGCAGTGAAGGCCACGAATGAGTCACGTCACTGATTCATTCACGACGGTATATGAGCGCATCTCGTTCTGAGTGAGTCACCCCCTACTCGGAAGCATCGAGGGCGAAAGAAACACATAGTGACGAGTCGGCGACGAACCGGGAACTACCGGGCGATTACACAGGTAAACCCACTTCTGTATGCTCTTTCGCTATGGGCTTTCCAGTGGAGCCGAATCGAGCATGGTTCTTTCGGCGGTTGAATGAATACGCCAGGAAGCACTATCGGTGCTTCGCTGCCGAGATGTTTCCAAGCAAGGATCAAGTTGAGTATTTTGTCTGCTTCCGTCCAGTGGATGGTGTTCAAGGTTCATCATCTGAGCAATATCCCTGCAGCTATCTCAGAATCGCTTTACCGGACGCAGACGCAGCTTATCGAGAACAACGACTCACCGACTCGATCACTAAGAAGATGATGGAACTGAAGACGCTGCATGAACCGCTAAAGCGGAGTGCGGCTTCCGGGCGAATCACCGCCAACTCGCAAACCACCTCAGTTACGCCGCCGGTCCACCGTCACACCGCACCGTGACCACCGTCACAAACCCCAGCTCAGACCCGTGCTACCGTAAACACGTCCCGGAGAAATCCGGGATTCGTCGTTTCTGGGGAGAGCATGGAGGGGGTACTACCCCCCGAGTTGCACCAGAAACGCTGCATTCATACGTTAAGGGCAATCCTGTAAGTAACATACGGTTGTTTACTCTTTAGTAATAAAGCCTACAGCAAACCATAGACCCTGACATTTTCCCCTTCCGCCTGGGCACTTGGCCCTTACTCCCTGTCCTCTTCCGCGAGCCGCTCCAGCTCCCTCCGCCAGTCCAACTCCTCCACGAACCGCTTCGAGTCCCGCCAGCCCGGCTCCACAATCACATGCAGTTCCAGATACACCCGCGTCCCCAGCAGCGACTCGATCTGCTTCCGCGCCCCCGTCCCGATCTCCTTGAGCTTCGACCCGCCCTTGCCGATCAGGATCGCCTTCTGCCCCTCCCGCTCGCAGTAGATTGCCGCCGCAATCCGCGTCAGCGGAAGCCGCTGCGGGCCGCCCTTCTTCTTCGGCCGCTCCACTTCGGCGGGCGGCTCCTCAAATCGTTCGATCACCACCGCCGCCGCATACGGAACCTCCTCGCCCGTATCCACAAGGATCCGCTCCCTGATCAGCTCCGCCACCATGAACCGCGTCGGCTGGTCCGTGTACTGGTCCTTGGGGAAATACCGCTCGCCCTCCGGCAGCTTCTCCACGATCCTGGCCAGCAGCCGGTCCAGCCCGTCCTTTTTCCGCGCGCTCACCGGAATCACCTCGGCAAACTCGTGCTGCTTCATCAGCGCATCGATCATCGGCAGCAACTGATCCTTCGGCACCAGGTCGATCTTCGTCAGCACCAGGAACACCGGGCAATCCAGCTTCCGCACCAGCCCAAACAAAAACTCATCCTCGCTCGCCCAATTGGGTGCCCCAGATCTCGATTTTGAGACCTGGGTGGAATCAGCTCCAGCGAGCCGGGCTCGAGCGTCGCCACCGACCTTGTCATCCTGAGCGGAGCGAAGGAACTGCTTCTCAACCTTGTCATTGCGAGCGCACTCTTCGAGAGTCGCATTTTCACGATCTGCGGCTGTTTCTAATTCCTGTTCCCTGTTCCCTGTTCCCCGTTCCCTCTTTTCCCCTGTTCCCTGTTCCCTGATGCCTATTCCCTGTCCCGTCTCCTGCAATCGAACCCGCCGGGACGCATCCACCAGCACCAGCACCACGTCCCGCGTCTCCAGCGCTTCGTACACCTCCTGCAGCATGCGCCGGTCGAGCTGCGATCCCGGCTTGTGCACGCCCGGCGTATCCACAAACACGATCTGCGCCGCGGGATGCGCATCCTGCCGCTTCCCCTTGCGCGCCGCCACTTCCACCACGCCCAGAATGCGGTTGCGCGTAGTCTGCGGCTTGGCCGTCACAATGGACACCTTCTCGCCCGTCAGCGCGTTCAGCAGCGTACTCTTGCCTACATTGGGCCGGCCAAGTATGGCTACAAATCCAGATCGCAAAGGCTTCTCCGTTCTCAAGTCCCATTATCCGATGCGCGCCTCGCTCCCGTGCCGCGTCGCAGGGGATCCCATGTCCTGAGTCCCTCCTCCCTGGTCCCCCGATTCGCTACCATGAACCATGATCCCCGCCGTCATCCCCGAAGGCCGCACCGAACGCCTCCTGCTGCGGCAGCTCGCCCTCGAAGACGCCCCGCAGATCCAGCGCCTTTTTCCGCAATGGAGCGTAGTCAAATACCTCGCCGCAAAAATCCCCTGGCCCTATCCGCCCGACGGCGCCGAGCAGTTCATCCGCGCCGTGGCACTCCCGCAGATGGAACGTGGCGAAGGCTGGCACTGGACTCTCAGCCTGCTCTCCGATCCTGAAACCATCATCGGTGCGATCGGCCTGTTCATCGCAGAAGACGAAAACCGCGGATTCTGGCTCTCTCCCGAACACCGCGGCCACGGATACATGACCGAGGCCTGCGCCTGGGCCAACGATTTCTGGTTCGACACCCTCGGCCGGCCTTTTCTTCGCGCGCCAAAAGCCATCGCCAACGCAGCGTCGCGCAAACTGTCAGAGCGCATGGGCATGCGCGTCCTGCGCCTCGAGTTGCGCGACTACGTCAGCGGCCGTTTGCCCTCTGAAGTCTGGGAGATCACAGCCGAAGAGTGGTATGCGTGGAAGAAGAAGCACACCCCATCTCTCCGGCCACGATCTTCTACTTCACTGTGAGGGGCGCCACGCCGCCGTAGGCGAGTGCGCTGACGAAGGGAAGAATAGCGAAATACAGAAGAGTAAGCCTTGCATTGCCGTACCGTTCATGGAACCAAATTGAACCGCTATCCGGGAATTACGATGCCGGCAAGCGCCTCCAAACGGGTTGCGGAGACAACTCGGCCGATTGCGGACCGGCTCGCGCTGTCCGCTGCGCCGCTCGGAGCCCTCATCTCCCCATTCACTGCGAATGCTTGGCTCCTGACCTCGCCCGCATTTAGCATAAAAGAATGCGCCCATAGGCCCGCGGGACCTCCAGGTGCAGGCTGGTGTTTTTCAGAATCTTAAAGTCCAGCAAAGTTGTTCCCTTGAATGGGGAGGAGTTTGAATTTGAGCGACCGTTTTTTGTTTACCTCGGAGTCGGTGACGGAAGGCCACCCCGACAAGATTGCCGACCAGGTGTCCGACGCCATCCTGGACGCCTGCCTCGAACAGGATCCCTACAGCCGCGTGGCCGCCGAGACCCTCACTGCCACCGGCCTCGTCGTCATCGCCGGTGAAATCACCACCAAGGCCTATGTCGACTTCCAGACTCTGGTGCGCGGCGTGGTGGCCTCGATCGGCTATGACAACGCCATCTACGGCTTCGACTCCAACACCTGCGCTGTTGTCTCCACCATCAACAAGCAGTCCGGCGACATCGCCCAGGGCGTTGACACCGGCGGCGCCGGCGACCAGGGCATGATGTTCGGCTATGCCTCCAACGAGACTCCTGAGCTGATGCCGGCGCCCATCTCGCTCGCCCAGAAACTGTGCCGCCGCCTCACCGAGGTGCGCAAATCCGGCAAGCTGCCCTATCTTCGCCCCGACGGCAAGAGCCAGGTCACGGTGGAGTACGACGAGAATCGAAAGCCGGTTCGCGTCGACGCCGTCGTCATTTCATCCCAGCACTCCGAGACGGTGACCAACGAGGATCTGCACGCCGACATCCTCAAGCACGTCATCCAGGCCGTGATCCCGGCCAACCTGCTCGACGAGAACACCAAGTACCACATCAACCCCACCGGCCGCTTCGTCATTGGCGGGCCCATGGGCGACACCGGCCTCACCGGCCGCAAGATCATCGTGGACACCTACGGCGGCGCGGGCCGTCACGGCGGCGGCGCCTTCTCGGGCAAGGACCCGACAAAGGTCGACCGCTCTGCTGCCTACATGGCGCGCTACATCGCCAAGAACATCGTGGCCGCCGGCCTGGCCGAGCGCTGCGAAGTGCAGCTCGCTTACGCCATCGGCGTGGCCGAGCCGGTCTCTGTGCTCGTCGAAACCTTCGGCACCGGCAAGCTCAGTTCCACTGAGCTCACCGCGCTGGTGCGCAAGAACTTCCCGCTTACCCCCAAGGGCATCATCGAGCACCTGAAGCTGCGCCGCCCCATCTACCGGCAAACCGCGGCGTACGGGCACTTCGGCCGCACCGAGCCTGAGTTCACCTGGGAAGCGACCGACAAGGCCGCGGCTCTCGCCGAACAGGCCAACGGCGCACCAGCGGTCGCCGCGAAGTAGTCAAATTCAAACGCAAGCTCTCAAGGGGATCCCACGCGGATCCCCTTTCTTTTTTGCGCATCGACGCCTCAACACATACAATTCCGTTGCAGCGAAGCGCTTCCCATTCAGGAGATACCCATGCGGATTCCCGTACTTGTTGCTGTCCTGCTCTGTGCCGCCCCCTTCGCCGCCGCACAGCATGACACCCACTGGGATTACATTGGCAAGGAAGGTCCCATCAACTGGGGCAAGCTCGATCCGGCCTTCCGCGCCTGCTCTGAGGGCAAGGAGCAGTCGCCCATCGACATCCGCGGAGCGCATCTCAACAAGGCTCTCCAGCCCATCGAGTTTCATTACATAGCAGCTGGGGCCACCATTGAGAACGACGGCCACACCATCATGGTCACACCCCATCCAGGCAGTTACATCGTTGCCGGCGGCGTCCGCTATGACCTGGTCCAGTTCCATTTCCACCATCCTTCCGAAGAAGCCGTCAAAGGCAAGCTCACAGATATGGATGTGCACCTCGTCCACCGCTCCGCCGACGGCAAGTTCGCGGTCATCGCGGTTCGTTTTCGCGAGGAGATGAGCATGCCCAACGCGACGCTCGCCACACTTTGGAATCACATGCCCACCGCAGCCGGGCAGAAACAGGAAATCACCGACCTGGTCAACCCCGGCGGCCTGCTGCCCGCCGACCGCGGTTACTGGACCTACATGGGCTCGCTCACCACGCCGCCCTGCACTGAAGGCCTGCGCTGGTTCGTCTTTGAGCAACCCATCACCCTCAGCCGCGAGCAACTGCACCAGTTCACGCAGCTCTACCGCATGAATTCGCGCCCGCTGCAGGATACGCATGGCCGCCGCATCGAGGCCAACGAGTAAAAGCAGCCACCAGGGGACTGGACGCCGCGCCACGCCGGCCGCGCCCTGTTCGCCCGATAGAATGGAAGCATGGGCGTGGTTGTCTCTTCCTCTCCCGTCACCATCTCCTGCAGGGCCGTCCTGTTCGACATGGACGGGATCCTTATCTCCTCCATCGGCTCCGTCGAGCGCAGTTGGACGCGCTGGTGCCACATGCGCGGAGTCGATCCCGACTACGCCATCAGCGTCATTCATGGCCGCCGCGCCATCGACAGCCTTCGCGCCATTCGGCCTGATCTGGACGCCGAAAAGGAACTGGAAATCCTGGAAGATTTCGAGGTCGAGGATGTGGACGATATTGTCATCCTGCCTGGCGTCCGCGAACTGCTCAACGCGCTTCCTCACGACCGCTGGACCGTAGTCACGAGCGCCACTGAACGCCTCGCGCGCGTTCGCCTCGAAACCGCGGGCCTGCCTGTGCCCGACGTTTTTGTCCATGGGGATACGGTCACCGAAGGCAAGCCGCATCCCGCCCCGTTTCTTGCCGGGGCAAACCTGCTCGGCGTCCCGCCCAATGCATGCGTCGTATTTGAAGACTCCACCTCAGGAGTAGCCGCCGGCAAGGCCGCCGGATGCACCGTGGTCGCCACCCTATTCACGCATCCCACCGACGACTTGCACGCGGCGGATTACATCGTCCCGGACCTTACGGGAATCAAGCCGCAGGCCCACGCTTCCCATATCGAGCTGCACATCGTGCCGAACGCGCGCTGAGCCATGGCCAGATTGCAGACAGAAATCCTGACAGCACATTGACATCTTTGGCGGAATTGCCGCGATTTGGAAGGAGTATGTCCGCAGCACAATCGGTTCTGCCACTCAATCAGAGGGGCAGCGATTCCGGACAATGGCACCCCGGCGGGCGCGCTTAGCTTCAGAGAGAACGCACCGCGGCCGAGTTCATTGACGACGAATGCGAAATCGAAAGGCGGGTCACGGTCTCCGCTCAGCCCCTCACGGATACGCCGGAGAAGGACTGCACAGCAATGCCGCGAACGGGCTGGCCCCAGAACTTTGCCGGCTCAAACTGCTCGGTCAGCAGCAGGTTCGCAACCGCAGAGCGGGTGGAGGGATCATTCGGCCCGGAGACAATGTTGAAGTCATATACCTGGCCGGTATCGTTGATATACGCTTCCACCACGACCGGCGCCGGCAGCGCGGCGAGATCGTTGTCACCGGTCCCCGTAAGGGATCCGATCAGGCGGGGAGCACTGGCCGCGCCGAGGGGTTCATCGCCCGCCTGTGCTGCCTGCGGAGTAGCCACAAGGCCGACCAGCACGGCGACAGTGCCAATGAGCAGGACCGCGGACGCCAGTCCAGCACCTGCCTGCAGAAGGAACGGGCCTACCGTGTTGCGCCACGCCAGATTCCACGCGACAAGAGGATTCCGAAACCGCCGCGCGCGCTCGTGACTCACCGCCACGCGGATGCGCAGCGCAAGATCATCGGGCTCGGCCACCGGCCCAAGGGTGCCAAGCGCGGCCTGGGCCACACGCAGCGAGGACCACTCCGAGGCGCATTCCCTGCAACCTTGCAGGTGCCCCGAAACAGCCTGCATCTCGAAGCCAGTTAGCCGGCCGTCGAGATACTCTGAAAACCTCGCCTGAACCTCATTGCAGCCGTTCATCCTGCCTCCTCTGCAAAGGGAGTGCCCGGCGCCATGCGCGCAAGTCGTTCCTTATGATCCTGGGCGCTCAGAATCGCCTTGAGGCAGGCGCGTCCGCGCACCAGGCGTGATTTCACCGTTCCCAGGTTGACGCCCTGCATCTCCGCCACTTCCTCGTAGACGAATCCCTCAATGTCCCGCAGGATCAGGGTGGTACGAAAGGGTTCCGGCACTTTGGCCAGCCCGGCTTCGACGCGGGCCCGCGTTTCAGCGTGCACGGCGGCATCAAATGGGCTTTCGGCAGGATCGACCAGCATCTCCTTCAATCGGATGGGCGCCGATGTGTCGCTTTCCGCAATTTCCAGTTCGATCGGCACTTCCTGCTGGCGGTGCCGCCCCCACCAGCGGCGCTGGTTTGACGCTTCCCGCAGCGCAATCCGGTAAATCCAGGTACGCAACGAAGATTCCCCATGGAAGCTGCGGACGCCGCGGAAGACCTTTACAAATACTTCCTGCGTCAGATCGGCAGCGTCGGCCCGGTTCTGCACCGTGCGGGCCAGAAGGGAAAAAATGGGCTGGTGATAGCGCGCAATCAGCCAGGAAAACGCCTCTTCGGAGCCGGCCTGCAATTCCGCAATGAGGGCCGCCTCTTCGGTCTGGAGCGTCAGCGCGCTGGCCATGTTGCCCATGGTGAGATCCACCTGCAATTCCTGCCCTCCCACCTTACCGCAATTCATGTAGACTTGGCATCTGCACTCTGCCTCTTGCCGGACCCCACAGTGAATACCGTTTCCGGGGGCATTTGCCTTAACCCTTTACGGTTCAGCAGATGCCGCGAATACCCTTCGGGAATCCCCAGGGAAACCGGACTGGCGCTGGTTGGCAACCGATTGTCCCGGCACCCTATACCTTTAGACACCGCCACCCGGCCAAAGTGTTCCCGGAATTCGCTGCAAGGCAGCCCAGCCGGACTCTATCGCCGCAAAATCCAGCCGGGGCTAGTCCTCGTCTCCGTGGTCAGGCATCGATTTCGGCGGCTCCGCGGCATTGATTTCAGGCTTGCCCGCCTGGCGCAGAATCCGGTTGATCGCCGGCGCCTCGCGCGCCATAAAATCGTCCCACTTCGATTCCAACTCCTTTCCTTCCTCTTCTGTCTTTTTTGACGCTGCAACAAGTGCTGCTGTGGGTAGTCGGTCGGCCTGTTGCAGTTCCCCATAGATCTGGCCTGCTTCGTCATTCACCTCATCGAGACCCGGAGAATGGCTCGCCGCCCCCTCTTCCGAGCCCTCCAGCAGCACCTTCAGTTGAGCAATAAAGGGCTTCAGTTCAGACGCGACGGAAGACATGCCTGCATCCGTGAGCTGATCGCGGATCGAGTGGCCTGCGATATCGGCACGGGCAACCTGGTCCAGCGTGTGAGCCATTTCCGTTTGCGTATCGTGCAGCACCTTTAGGTCCGCAGCAGACGTATGGATGCGCGGGTCCAGCTTTACGGTGAGAGTCTGACGGTCGATCTTTCCATCCGCAGTCAACACGACAGAGTAGCTTCCGGGCAGCACCAGCGGTCCCTGAGGCGTGTGCGGCGTGCGGTGCGGCACGGCGGCAATGGGGTACTCCACGTGCGTCGCGCTGGGCGGCGTCGCCCGAAGGTCCCAGACCCAACGGTGCATGCCCGCGCTCGCAGGCAGAGGCCCGGTGATCTGCGGCCAATATTTCGGAATCAAATCGGACTGCATTTCGTCCGGCGAAGGAGATACGGGATCGGCGCTCGAATACCGCCGCAGCACATCGCCTCCCGCATCCCGAATCTCCAGGGTCACAGGCCCGTGCACACCTTGCGGAAGAGAGTAGTCGAGAATTGCTCCGTCCGGCGGATTCTCGCCTGCAGGTTCGTCTGCCGGCAGCGGCGTATCCGTATTCTGATCGCGCCGCACACGCCACGTGTCAGCAGGCTTGAAGAGCCTGGTTCCGTCCACGTCCTTCGCCGCGGCGATTTCGCGCAGCGGCGCAATATCGTCAAGTACCCAGAATGACCGGCCATGCGTGGCCACGATCAAGTCATCGTCATGGATGAGCAAGTCACGCATGGAAGTAGGCGGTAAGTTGTACTGGAGCGGCCGCCATTTCGCCCCATCATCGAACGAGACAAACACCCCAATTTCCGTTGCCGCGAACAGCAGGCCAGGACGCCGCGGGTCTGCGCGCACCGCGTTCACCGGCGCACCCTCTGGAAGTCCGGCGGCAATCGATTGCCAGGTCTTCCCGCCATCGTGAGTTCGAAACGCGTAGGGATGAAGGTCATCGAGCCGCATGCGGTTAATGGCAACATACGCACTGTCATCATCGAATCGCGACGCATCGATCTGCGCCACCTTGCTCCACGCCGAAATACCCGGAGGAGTGACGTTGTTCCAGTGCGCCCCGCCGTCGCGGGTAATCCACACAAGACCGTCGTCGGTACCCGCCCAGATGGTTTGCGCGTTCTTGTACGATGCCGCCACCGAATAGATGGCCCCGCGTCGCTTCGCCTGCTGGTCTGCCGCGAGCGGCGGAACCGAATCCGGCTGTCCCGTCCTCTCGCGCGTCAAATCAGGGCTGATGGTCTGCCATGTGTGCCCGTAATCGGTGGTGCGGAAGAGGCGATTCGCAGCGTAATACAGGATGTGCGGACCGACCGGCGAAAACAGGATCGGCTCAGTGCGGTCGGCGCGAAATTCCTTTTCGCGCACCGGAATGGGCGTAACATTCTGCACTTCGCCTGTAATGCTGTTATAGCGCGAAACTTCCGCGCGCCCCGCTCCAAACACAATCTCCGGATGCAGCGGATCGGGTGCCGCGTATCCATATTCAATAATCCCCGCCGGATGCCAGTCGCGAAACGTGATCTCTCCGTCATTGCCGCGCGTCGAGATGCACACCGAGCCGCTCTCCTGCTGGCCTGCGCAAACCCGGTAGGGAAACGTGTTCGTAGCCGCAACATGATAGAGCTGCGCCGTCGGCTGGTTGTACCACGAACTCCACGTCTCGCCGCCGTTCACGCTCACCACCGCTCCCTGGTCGCTGACCAGCAGTAGAATTTGCGGATCCCGTGGATTGATCCAGAGATTCTGGTAGTCATCCCCGCCCGGTGCTCCCCTCAGGCTGATCCACGTTTTGCCGCCATCCGTCGAACGGCACGTCACAATGCTCGTGCTATAAACCACATCGGGATTCTGCGGATCCACCACCGGTACCGGCAGATCGCCACCGCCAATCTTCATCGCCGGCCGCGGGTCGTCGGTGATCTTCCTCCACGAGGCGCCCGCGTCGTCCGAACGGTAAACGCCAAGCCCAGCACCCGTTGCGTAAGCGCCTTCTGACGTCGTCGACAGCGTGGCATAAAGCCTCTGCGGATCGCTCGCGGCGATCGCCACATTGATTTGCACCAGCTTGTCCGGCAGCCCGTTCTTGAGCTGCGTCCACGTCGACCCGCCGTCAGTCGACTTGAACAGGCCGCCCCCGGTGCCGGCGTATCCGTTCGCATCTTCCCACGGACCAAGCGTCTCCTCCCAGAGCGATGCATACACAATTTGCGGGTCGCGGGGATCGATCACCACATCCGAGCCGCCCGTCCGATCGTCTTTGAACAACACCTTCTGCCATGTCTTTCCCCCGTCTTCCGAGCGAAAGATGCCGCGCTCGGAGCTCGGGCCATAGGGGTGGCCCAGCACAGCGGCAAAGAGCCGCTCCGGGTTTTTGGGATCGACCGCCAATGCAGGAATCTGCTCGCCCTCGCGCAAGCCCAGATGCGTCCATGTCTTTCCCGCATCTGCGGAGCGGTAGATGCCGTCTCCCACCGACAGATCGGGGCGATGCAGGCCCTCTCCGCTGGCAACGTAAATCACCTTGTTGTCAGAAGGGGCCACTGCGATCGCTCCAATCGATTGCGTCGGCTGATCGTCGAAAATCGGAGCCCAGGTACGCCCATAATCATCGGATTTCCAGACTCCGCCATCCACCTGACCCACATAAAAGACGTTCGGCTGATCCGGCACGCCCGCAGCCGCCCGGGTCCGTCCCCCGCGGAACGGGCCGATCATGCGCCAATGCAAATCCGGCATGGTGTCTGTCTGCTGTCCCGAAAGCGATGTCATCGGAAACATCGTGCAGATCAAGGCAACAGCGAGACAGAAACTCCGGGGCAGGCTGGAAATCGGCATTCTGAGATTCCTCCGTATTGAGCAAGCTGGCGATTCAGCACAGGCAAAGGGGTTGCTGCGCGAGCGCATTAAGGATAATGCCGCACCCAGCTCGGGCTCACCCGCCAGCGCCTCTGCATTGACCGCTCTCAGCTCCATGCGATATTACGACCCCAACAGAGCAGGAGGAGAAAACATGAGCGCCAACAGCGCCGTTCGTATTGAAACCGACAGCATGGGCGCCATCGAGGTCCCCGCCGACCACTATTGGGGAGCGCAAACAGAGCGGTCGCTCCATCACTTTGCCATTGGCGCCGACCGCATGCCCACAGAGCTGATCCGAGCCTTCGCCATCCTGAAAAAAGCGGCGGCCATGGTCAATTACGACTTGGGCAAGCTTCCGCGCGACAAAACGGACTTGATCGTGCGCGCGGCCGATGACGTGATCGCCGGCCGCCTCGATGCCGAATTCCCTCTGCGCATCTGGCAGACCGGTTCCGGCACGCAGACCAACATGAATGTGAACGAGGTGATCTCAAACCGCGCCATCGAATTGGCCAGCGGTGAAAAGGGCAGCAAGAAGCCGATTCATCCCAACGACCACGTGAACATGTCGCAGTCCTCGAACGACACATTCCCAACCGCGATGTACATTGCCGCCGCCACCTCCGTGCAGGAGCAGTTGATACCCGCGGTGCGAAAGCTCCACGACGTTATTGCCGCGAAATCCGGCGAATTCAAGGATATTGTCAAGATCGGCCGCACCCATCTGCAGGATGCGACGCCGCTCACCCTCGGCCAGGAGATGGGCGGCTGGGCAAACCTCATCCATCGCGATCTCGCTCGCATCACAGCCGCCACCGATGGCCTTTACGACCTCGCGATCGGTGGAACCGCCGTCGGCACCGGGCTCAACACGCACCCTGAGTTTGCCGACCGAGCCGCGGCAAAGATCGCGGAACTCACCGGCCTTCCCTTCCGCTCGCATCCCAACAAGTTTGCGGCGCTCTCAGCGCATGACGAGTTGGTATTCGCCAGCGGCGCACTTGAAACCCTCTCCGCCTCGCTAATGAAGATCGCCAACGACGTTCGCTGGCTCGGCTCTGGCCCGCGCTGTGGACTGGGCGAGCTGATACTACCGGAAAATGAGCCGGGCAGTTCCATCATGCCGGGCAAGGTAAACCCCACCCAGTGCGAAGCCATGACCATGGTTGCGGTGCAGGTCCATGGCAATCATGCCGCCATCGCATTCGCCGGGAGCCAGGGCAACTTCGAGCTCAACGTCTTCAAGCCGGTTATGATTTACAACTTCATGCACTCGGTACGACTGCTCACCGATGCGAGCCGCTCATTCGTCGAATTCTGCGTGGAAGGCCTGCAGGCCAACACCGAACGCATCCGGGAATACGTTGAGAACAGCCTGATGCTGGTGACCGCGCTGAATCAGCACATTGGATATGACAAGGCCGCGAAGTTGGCCAAAACCGCACACCAGAAAGCACTCTCCCTCCGCGAGGCGAATCGCGAGCTGGGCTATTTGTCCGAAGAGGAATTCGACGCATACCTGCGTCCCGAAAAGATGATCGCCCCGCAGGAGGAACAAAACGGCTGACCTGATCGGATTGCAGGCGTTCTCCCTCGCAAGACCCTCGCCACAAGGGTTCTCGCCAGTCTGAAACTCCTTGCGCGAACGTCGCTTCGGTCCGTGCCGCGCTGTTATCGGACTTGATCACCGCAAACGAAGAGGCGCGGCCAGTGGCCGCGCCTCTTCGCAGAATCCAGGAAACAGGAGCCGATTCGATGTTCAGGCTGCCTTGGTGACTTCGTCCCCGTAGGCTTCGGCCGAAATGGCATACGCCTCGCCCACGGTTCCGTAGCCGCCGGGCATCGCAATCATGCCCACCTGGCTCGGAATCATGACCTGCGAACGATGCACCTGGCTGATGAGCGATAGCGGGCGGTTGCGCACTTCATCGTAGACGCGCCCGATATACTCGCCGAGCACGCCGATCGAGAGCAGGAGCAGCCCGCCCATAAAGAACACCGAAGCCGCGACCCCAAACGCAGCCGTCACGATCGGGCTGGTGGGCAGCGCCATGCAAAGGGCAAGAAGCATGGCGATGCTGGTGGAGAGGCCCATCAAGGCGAAGCTGAGCCGCAGAGGCTTGTAGCTGAAGCTCGTGATGGCGTCCATCGCATACTTGATGCGGCTGATGAACGACAGCTTGCCCTCACCGCCGGCGCGGTCGTTGCGGTCGTAGTACACAACCGCGTTCTTGTAGCCCACCCAGGCACGCAGGCCGGGAAGATAGCGGTTCTTCTCGCCCAGCGCGAGCACGGAATCGAGTGCCTTGCGATCCATCAGGCTGAAGATTCCGGCGTTCAACGGAATGGGATAATCCGCAAGCATACCCAGCACGCGATAGAACATGGGGAACAGGAAGGCCAGGAGTTTGCGGCTCTCCTGGCGGCTGCGGCGCACGCCCACCACGACCTCTGCGCCATCCCGCCACGCATCGATTAACTGAGGAAGCACATCCGGGGGATCCTGGAAGTCGCCGTCCATGAGGATAATGGCACGCCCGCGCGCGGTCTGAAGGCCTGCTGAGATTGCTCCCATGTGTCCCCAATTACGGGAAAGCTCAACCACGACCACGTGCGCATCGACGGCCTGCAGTCCTTTGAGGAGTTCGAGGGAGGAGTCGGTGGAGCCGTCGTTTATGTAGACGACCTCCCAATCGTCGACCACGCCTTTAAGGGCGGCGGCAACTGCCTCGTGAAAGCGAACAATGAGTTCCTCCTCGTTATAGATGGGAACAACTACTGAGACCATGAGATCAGCTCCTGGATTCTTATTTACGTGCAAGCGCACCTTGTCGTTCTAACGTGCCTTTTTGGCCTATACAGTTTTCACCGCGGCAGATCTATTCACCCTCTGCCTGAAGTACCCGAACTCGCCAGCGAACTTCGGTCGGTGTCATCACCACGACGTACCGTGAATGGACAGGCTGTGCGGCCATCGTTTTGCCTTTGCTGCTTACCTGCACGTCGTATTCCACGTCATCAACCAATTCAACCGATAGCCCTTCGGGCGAATAGAAAACAATTTGAATATCGTGCGACCGATCCTTGTATGTGGTTCGAATTCCTGCCTTGGCCTGTTGGTGGATCGTCTCGGTCAGTATTTGCTTTGCAGCCCCCACGAAGTCCCGGTCGAGCAGTTCCGGTCGATTGGCAGCGAGCGCACCATTCAGGCTCTCCCATGATTCGATGTAGTTTTTGACCACTGCGGTTGCGGTGACATCTGCAAGATTTCGCGGTCCATCCAGATGAGGCGGCGTCACGTGCACCGTAGCCTGTGCTCCAGCGAGGGCAGTGGAGACGCTAAGTGCCATCATGGCAACAAGAAACGGCTTGAGCATGCTCACTTCCCCCAATGAATCTCATTGCCCAGCACAACTCCGCTGGCAACGGTAATGTTGGCGCCAGGAATGGCCGGCATTTCTACCTGGGCCACGCCGCGCTTGAGGGGAACATCCACCGTGGACTGCGCGCCATGGTAGTTCTCAGTGAAGGTGACGATGGTGCCGTCCGGAACTGCATTCCCGCTGCAGTCGCGCACCGGATCGGTTTGAAGCGCGATCTTCTTCCCGTCCGGCTTGGCGCTCATCTTGATGCCGCACGGGTCGCCGGGAACCTGCTGGATAACGCGCACGGCGGAAACTCCACCGGCCTTGGCAACAAAATGCGCGGCACCTTCCTTGGGCGAGGAGTCGAGGGCCACCCACGCAGCGCCGTTCTTCGCCTTCACCGTGCGATTCTCCGGGGCCGTGTTGGGCGTGGAAATGTCGAAACTGACCTGAGTGGGCGTGGTAACCAGGTTCTTGTACGCGTCGAAAACATACACCGCGCCGGTGATGCCGTTGCGCAGCCCGACGGGCAGGCGCGAGGGTCGAGCGAGAAAGCTGATGTCTGCTACCTTCGCGGGGACCACATCGAAAGACGCCACATCGTTCGGCGCCGTTGAGAGAAACGCAATGTACCGCCCGGCGTGAATCAGCGTTCCCTCCGCGATGGAAATGGGAGAGCCGAGTTGCACGTCGCGGCTCACCACGCCGCCCAGGCCCGCAATGTACAACGTCGCCTGGCCGCTCCCCGTGCTCTCGATGGCGAAGGAAGACCCGGCCTCCACCGTCTTGGGAGCCGTGAGCGCCTGCGCGCCGAGCACCGGCACGGCCGCCAGCATCACGCCTCCCACGAGCGCTGCAAAACCCGTCCTCAAGCCGCACCTCCCATGCTGTAGGTCGACACGACGGTGCGTTGGCTTGAGATCTTGCGGGCCAGGTCTTCAGGAATATGAATCGTGAACGGCACGGGGGTCTGCGGCAGCAGCGCGCGGTCCACATACTGGTCCGCCACCCACACAATGTTGCCCGACGGATCGTAGAACGTGCCCAGCACGTGCGCGATATTGGCGATCTGTCCGCTCTGGTTCACCACTTCGCCGGTGAGCGAGGCGTTGGGCGCTGGGTTCAGCTTCTCGTTCTGGATCTCGATCACCGGGTCGGCCGACGCGGGCACGAGTTGCGAGAACGGGTGCATATCCACGCTGCCTACCTGCGACAGCTTGACCTCGGGAAACTTGATGAGGAATGGAGTGATCGCCTTAGGCAGAATCAGGTGCGAGATCTTGTCGAAGCTGCCCTCAGTGGCAATCGGCTTCTGGTTCTTGTTCATCACCGTCGCGGTCACCGACACATACGCGGGCACCACGTCCTCGTTGAGCAACTCGCCCATGATCACCATGCCCTCGGCGCGCTGCACCGGGCGCATGTCCACAATCTTGACGTGCGGCGCATCCACATCCGCCGTTCCCCATTCATCGCCGGCGCCGCGGTAGATCACGTCCCAGCGGAGGTAGTTCACGGGTATGACCTGCGGCGGCAACGTGGGTTCCCGGGTCAGCGGCCACTCCACCTGCCAGCCATTGTTCCCCTTGACCATGTGCACCTTGCGCGTCGAAACGGCGTCACCGACCACCGTGGCCCAGTGCAGCTTGACCAGAAACTCGGCGTCGCTGTCGGTTTGGTGCAGAGGGTGAAATTCGAACCGCTCCAGCTTCGAATACGAGCGCAGGTTCGGGTACGCCCCCACAAGATCGTGCAGGAAATCGGTATCCGTGAACGAAGTCTTGTTCGCGAGACTATCGTAGGCCTGCGTCCACGATGCCGATTTGAGTTGGTCCCCCAGGTTCTGCAGGGCCGCTTCAGGAGTTGCGTTGGACCGTATCAGATGTTGGCGGCCCAGGTAGAACTCGGCCGCCTTCACGGGCCAGAGTGTCCCAATAACTACGAAAGCAACTGTCGCAGCGGCAAGGGTGATTGCAAGCATCCGTCCATTCTTCACGACGCCAACCTCCGGCCTACCAGCGTTTCTTTCGTGGGGTGAGGTTCTTCCGCCTCAAGCTCATCTTCGCGACGGCGCGAAGGAATGAAGAGCACCAGAATTGCCAGAATGCTGCTGCCGAAGGGCAGGATTCCCCACATCACTCCCTGCCATGCCGGCGGCATCTGCGGCGCATTCACGGGCTGAAAGGGTGGAACGCCGTCCTTGCCCCAGATCGTGATCGTGCCGTCTTCGAGGCGATCGACGGGACGCCATCCGGCGAAGGAGAGAAGAGGATTGTAGTAGCTGTCACGCACGAGAATCCACTTCAAGCCGTAATGGTCGGCATGATTGAGCATGGCACGCAGTGAGTCCAGGCCTTCCTCGCCAAAGAACTTCGAACTGGTAAGCGCGCCGGAACCATACTTGGTCAGTTCAGGCAGCAGACGGCCGGAGTTCCAGTTCCCGTCCTCGCTGGGAGCATTCGTCTCCATGGCAAGGCGCGGAATTTTGAAGCCGAATCCCAGCGTGATGTAGCTGTACTTGTCGTGGCCGGCGCGATTGAGCCATTGCGCGGCGCTGTCTACGCTGAAATTTTCCGCCTCCGGCGGATGATAGGTCGTCCAGCCCACCGCAACGGCGCACGTGGCCGCGGCGAGCACCCCGAGCGTAACGATCCCCTTCATTCGGAAGCGGTCGATGACTTCGGCGGCGAGCAGTCCGACAATCGGCATCGCAAGCAGGGTCGCCCAGTAACTGAAGCGCTCCATCGTGAGCACTTCAAAGGCGCGGCCCAGCAGGACGCGACCAACTGGAGTGGTGCCGCCCAGGCCGATCAGGAACGCCACCCAAAAGCCAATCAGCAGCGGGCGCAGCCGCACGATGGCGGCGCCCCGCAGGAAAATGAACGGCAGCGCCAGGATCATCGCCCCATAGGGAACGATGAAGTAATTCACCCCATAGAACGGCGTGAGCAGGTAGTTGGCGCGGCTGGGATGAGGGATCGGGGTCTGGGTCACGGGATACTTCAGCAGGGCGATCCAGAACGGGAGGATGACTACGATCACAGCCGCAACGGTGAATACGACCATGATGATGGTCCGGGCTAACATGCCGCCGGTGGATTGGCCCTCATCCTGGCGGCGGTCGATGAAAGCCAGGAACGTGACCGGCAGCGCGAAGAAGAACGACCCGAACAGCAGCGTCGCATGGTGGGCCGCCGCCGCGGCTGCGAACAGCACCAGCGTTTTGATAAAGGGCCGCCAACCCCCGCGTCGGATCCACTCATATAGAAACGGCAGCGCATTCAAATAGATCGGGGCGGCGCAGGTCGTGCCAAGCTGGCCCGCGTTGTAAACCAGCAGGCTCTCCGAGCCCAGGAAGACGCTTCCCAGCGCCGCCAGCGATGCGGCGCGGTCATTCACCCACAGCCGGGCGAAACGATATACGCCCACCGCCAGCAGCAGGATGGCGATGAACTGTACCACCATGTAACCCATGTCAAGCCCGAAAATGTGCGAGAACATGGCCACCCATTGTTGGGGAAGAGGCGGATACGTCGCCTGGGAAAACCCTGCGTACCACTTCGTGTTCCAAGGATCGAACCAGTGGTGCAGGTAATGAGACGCGAAGAAAATGTGGAAGTTCGTGTCGTAAGACTTCAGCGGCAGCTCCATAAGGAGCAGCGGCAAGTGGACTGCAACGACCGCCATCAGGATGAGGCTGATTGGTATCGGCCGTTGAGACGGCATGAGCGACTCAGAGTTCTTCACAATAGCCTCATGGAAAAGAGCGAAAAGAGTCGGAATCCCCCCGAAGGTGCTCTTTCCGGTTGCGTCGCGCCGAATATCCCGCATCCCGAAGAAGGCAAAAACCCAGCGATTTAGGGGAGGATGGTCGGACGCGCATCTTGTTCGATTCAGAGAAGCACTGTGTTGGTTGCTTTCGTGCGTCGCGCAAAGAGGCGCGCGCTGAAAGGCAAGCGAAGATGGAATCCAAAGCCAACATCGCGAGCACATTCCGAATCAAAATACATAACGCGAGTCCGCCTGCTTCAGCCCTGGGGTCTTTTTCCAAAAACGCCAAAAATGATAGAACGATTTGCATCTTTGAAGATCGCCTGTGTTGCATGGGCATTGGCTGGTACCGCCTGCGCGGTGAACGCGCAGACATACCAGATCGGCCCCGATGCGTCGAAAAGCCCGCAAGCAAAACAAAACCAGCCGGCAAAAAAACAACAGAAACAACAAGGCTCTTCGCTGGGATGGGGCACAAACATCCAGAACGCCCGCATCGCGCGCGCCGCCGTCATGGCCCTCCAGAAAGGGCAAAAGGCGCAGGCGCTCGATCTCGCGCGCAAGGCGGTAAAATCTGCGCCAAACGATCCCAAGCTCTGGTTCCTGCTGGGCTATGCCGCGCGCCTCAACAATCGCCTCCAGGAATCCGAAGATGCCTATCACCACGGCCTTTCGCTGGATCCGAACTCGCTCGATGGCACATCCGGCCTTGCCCAGGACTTGAGCATCTCGGGGCGCACAGGCGAGGCCATCAAGCTCCTGAACCAGGTGGTGACAGCGGATCCCCGGCGCCGCGCCGACACCCTGCTGCTCGGCGAATTGCACATGCGCGGTAAGGATTATCAGGGCGCAGTCGACTACCTGAACCGCGCCGAACATCAGAGGCCTGATGCGCGCTCCGAGGTGCTGCTCGCCATCTCATACGAACAGCTCAAGCGCCTCGACATGGCCAACCATTACTTGGAGATGGCCAGGCATCGCGCCCCCGGCAATCCCGACGTCGAGCGCTCGCTCGCCGGCTATTACCGCGAAGTGGGTAAGTACGACCAGGCTGTGGCAGCCCTGAAGGCGATCAAGAATCCCAAGCCCGATGTCGTGGCCGAGCTCGGTTTCATGTACCAGCTCGATGGCAAGCTGACGGAGGCGGCCAAGACCTATGCTCGCGCCGCCAACGCCGTGCCCAAGGACATGAAGATGCAGCTCTCCGCCGCCGAAGCGGCCGTCGCTGCCGGCGCGCCGGAAGACGCTGACCCCTTCTTGAAACGCGCGGCCTCCATCGATCCTGACAACTATCGCCTGCACGCGGTTCGCGGCACCATTGACCGCATTCAGGACCGCGATGAGGACGCCATCAAGGAATACCAGGCGGCCTTGGCGCACTTGCCCGCGAACGTGAACGAGGGGCCTCTCTACGGCATTCAGCTCCACGTGCAATTAATGCAGTTGTACAAATCGCAGGGTGACGACAACGCCGCATCGCAGCAACTGGCGACGGCGCAGCAACAGATCAACGCCATCAATCAGCAGGGACCGGAGCGCGACGCGTATCTTCGCCTGCGCGCAACTATCAAGCTGGCTTCTGGCAATCTCGACGGCGCCCTCGCGGACGTGCATGAGGCGCTGGCCGCAAACCCGAAGAGTATCTCCGATCTGCAACTGAACGGCGATGTCCTGATTAAGATGGGCCGCACCGAGGACGCAATCAACGCCTACAAGCGCGTCCTGGACCAGGATCCGAAGAACCGCTCCGCTCTGATCTCGTTGGGCTTTGCGTCGCGCACCGCAAATCGTCCTGAAGAGGCGGAGAAGTACTTCAAGCGCCTGGCTCAGGTCGATCCGGCATCGTACATTCCTTACCTCGCGCTCGGTGATCTGAATGCTTCGCGCAAAGACTTTGCCGCCGCCCAGGCAAATTACACCAAGGCATTCAAACTATCGCCGAAACGTGCCACCATCGTGGCCGGCGGCATGAATGCAGCCATTGAATCCCACAACCTCAACCTCGCCGGCGAGTGGCTCAAGCGCGCCACTGAGGCTATGAATCGCGATCCGCGGCTGCTGCGCGAGCAGGAGCGCTATTACAGCTTCAAGGGCGACTACGCCAAGTCGGCTGAGATCGGCGAGAAGGTGCTCCCGCTCCTTCCCCATGATCGCGACGTCGTGGTCTACCTCGGATACGACCTGCTCCATCTCGAGCGCTGGGACGAACTGCTCAAGCTGACCGCGAACAACATGTCCACCTTCCCCAAGGAGGGCGATATTCCGCTGCTCGCCGGTTACGTGCACAAGCACCAGGATAAGAGCGAAGAAGCACGCAAGGACTTCACCGAGGCGATTGCGCGCGAGCCGGATATGGTGACCGCGTACGTGAACCGTGGGTACACCGAAAACGATTTGCACGATCCCAAGGCGGCGGCGAGCGACTTTGAAGAAGCCATCAAGCGCGATCCGAAGGACGGCGAAGCGCACCTCGGCCTGGCATTCGCGTACCTGAACCTCGACAAGCCGCAGGCCGCGGTGAAGCAGTCGGAGCTCGCGGAACAGGTCATGGGCGACTCCAAGGAAATTCATGTGATCCGCGCAACCGCGTACGGACGCGAAGGCATGCTGACCAGGGCCGAGGGCGAGTTCCGCGCGGCACTCAAATTCGCGCCGGACGACGGAGCCCTTCACCAGGGTCTCGGCAATGCGCTGTTTTCCGAACGCAGGTATCACGACGCAGTCGATGAGCTGAACACCTCGGCAAAAGAAGCCCCGGATAACGCAACCACTTACGCGCTGCTCGCGCGGGCCTATGCAAGCCTGGGCCAACGTGATCAGACAATGAGCAACGCGCAGAAGGCTGAGAAGCTCGCGGCAGACGCGCCCATTCCCGACAACGACGTGCAGGAGCCGCTGCAGAGCACCATCTTCGTTTCCACCGGCGAAGCCTACAGCACGCTGGGCGAAGACAAGGCCGCGATGGACCGCTTTACCAGGGCGCTTGACACTCCCAAAAGCAACCGGGTGAGCGTGCGCCTCGCCATCGCGCGGCTCATGGAGCAGAAGGGACACGAAGACGATGCGGAGCGGCAAATCGCCCTGGGGCTGATGGAGGCTGGCGCCGGCGAGACCCGTGCCGTCTCCGGCACCCAGTTCATCCAGGTTGCCGACCTTTTCCGCGGAATGCACAATTTCGAGCTTTCGCAGGACTACCTGCAGCGCGCCAAGACAGCCGGCGCGCCCGATGCGCAGGTGCGTATCGGGATGGCCGACAATTACCTGGCCGTCGGCGATACCACACGCGCCAAGGCAGAACTGGCCGCCGTCAACATCACCACCGACGGCGGACCGGACTACCAGTACCTGCTTGCCGAGGCGAATGTAGCCCGGCAGGAACATCAGTCCGCCGAAGCATTAACATCGTTCGCACAGGCCGCCGGTGCGGAAGGCGAAGACGAAACCGCCCAGCAAGGCCTGCTGCAGTTAGGTGGCGAAGAGGGCTGGCGAATTACCCCGAACCTCAGCATGCTGTCGAACTTGACCGTGAGCCCGCTGTTCGAAGACAGCACGGTGTACGAGCTCGACGCCAAGCTGGACGCGAGCTTTGTGGTTCCGCCCAGCGACACGAGCCTGCTGCCCCCGCCGCGTTCGTCGCTGCAAACGGAGTGGACCGCTGCCTATCACCTGCACTTCAACCATGCGCCGCCGGCGGGCGGGTTCTACCAGTTGCGCAATTCGCGGGGCCAGATTTCCGTGCCGGCGACCAACTCGATCGTGAATCGCGACACGACAGACTCCACGCTGAATTTCGGCATCGCCCCCACCTTCCGGATGGGAACGAGCTCGATATCCTTGAGCAGCGGGATCCAGGCGACCATCCGCCGCGACTCGGCCTCCAGCGAGTCCGCCCGTTCGATGGATCAGAACCTTTTCCGCGAGTACACGTACGTGAGCACCGGCTCGTTCTTTAATGCAATATCAATGAATGGATACGTGATCCACGAAGCCGGCCCATTCACCCACTCAAACCTCAATTCGCGCCTGTTCACGGCGGCGGTGAACTTCCGGGTCGGATCCCCCTGGGGCCGAACCGCGATGCTCACCGGCTGGGGCCAGAGCAAGCAGACGTTCTCCCCGCGAAACTTCCAGAACTATTTCACGTCTACTTATATCGGCCTCGAGCACCGCTTCGGCGAGCACCTCAACGTGCGCGCCATGCTCGAAGACGTGCGCGCTTGGCGCGTGATCGATTCCAGGAGCGGAACGGCGCAGAATGTGCGCCCCACCGCATGGGTCAGCTACGGGTTCATGCGCAACTGGGATCTGCAGGTAACCAGCTCCTATTCGAGCACGCGCAGTTTCCATGTATACGACGCGGCCCAAAACGGCTTCTCACTGAGTTACGCGCTTCCGGTGCACCGCCGGTTCACTGAGGAAGGGGACTCGGTCACGTTCGCCTACCCCATTCGCATCACCGGTGGAGTGCAGGCCGATACTTTCTTCAACTTCCCGAGCGGGCACAACCAGCAGGTCAGGCCTTATATCGGCATCACAATATTCTAAGGCGGGTACAAACTCGATGAAGATTTGCCTGGTAGGCACGTTTCCCCCCAGTGGACGCCAGCTGAACGAATATGCATTCCACATCGCCCGCGAACTGCGACGGCATGAGGATATTGAACTCACCATCCTGTCAGACGAATTGACGGAGTGCGATTTCGCCACCGACGAGCACGGCAATCCGATTCCCATCGAGCAACAATCGGAACTGCCCGGTTACAACGTGGTTCGCTGCTGGAAATTCGGGAGCCTTTCCAACCCGGTGCGCCTGCTGAAGGAAATCCGCCGAATCGATCCGGACGTGGTCTGGTTCAATCTGGTGTTCTCCAGCTTCGCCACGCCGGATAAGCCTGTCGCGGCGTTTGCGGGGCTTTCCGTGCCGGCGCTGGTGCGGGCTGCGGGCTATTTTACTCACATCACCCTGCACCACATCCTGGAGCACGTGGACTTCGGTGCTGCGGGCGTCAAGCGCGAGCGCCTGTTCCGCGTCGGCACGCAGTTCGCCACCCGAGCCCTGCTGAAAGCGAGTTCCGTCTCCGTACTTCTACCCGGATACCATCAAACGCTGCTTACCAAGTATGGGGCGAAAAACGTCCTGCTCGGTACCCACGGCACATTCGGCACCACCGCCACGCCTCCGGACTTCAGCAAACGCGGCAATCCCGATAAGCGCATCCTCGCTATTGGGCACTGGGGCACCTATAAGCGTCTCGAAACCCTTATGGAAGCATTCCCCAAGGTGCTTGCGCGAGTGCCGAACGCGCGCCTCGTCGTGGCCGGCGCAAATCATCACACCAAGGCCGGCTACTGGGAGTCCATTCGCGAAGCCCAGCCAAAGCACCTGCCCATCGAGTTCCGGGGATACGTGCCTGAGGACGACATTCCTGAGTTGTTCCAGTCCGCCTCAATCCTCGTCCTTCCCTACGATTCCGCCACAGGATCCAGCGGACCGGCACACCAGGCCTGTGAATACGGCGTCCCCGTCGTCAGTGCCGATCTGCCCGATTTCCGCGCTATGGCCGCGGATGAAGACATGGCCATTCGCTTCTACCAGCGCGGCAATGCGAACGATCTAGCCGATCAGCTCCTCGCGATTCTGGAATCCCCCGCCATGGAAATGGAGATGGCGGAACACAACTTTGCCGCCGGCGTCGACATGACCATGACCAACGTGGTGAGTAACTACCTGCGCTGGTTCCGGCTCAATGCGGCCAAGCGGGCGGTGCGTGCTCCCGGCGCCGCGTCGCACACACGGACGGAATTTGCCGATGCTCAGCCGAATACCGCTGCCGACTGGAACCTGAGGCCGGCGCTCATCGCACAGCCGGTCGAGGCTGATGCGATGGACCGGCTCGACCCGGCGGATCGACGTATCGGTTAAGCCCATTCAGGCATGCAGGAAGAACCGGCGGCCGCGTGGCCGCCGGTTCTTCCTGCACGCAAAGAATGCTGCTCCGGGATTGCGCCGGCCCGTTGTGGGCTGCGTCTTTCTACTCGATCGAAATTTCCGTGGCAACGTAGCGGCTGCCATCGTAATCGGCGGAAATTCGAACGTGCTGCCCTGCCCGCAGGCGGCTGGCCGGCTCTCGCGTCGGATCGAATTTGATCGAGTAACTCTGATTATTCCGCGGATCAATCACCATGAGGGACCCTGTGTGCAAATCCAGTTCGGAGAGAGTCCCGCTGAAGATGAACGTCGCTCCGGGGGCGGCCAGCACGGAAACCTGCTGCGCAACTCCCCTTCCCCGATTATCAGAATCGAACTTTACAGAAACCAGCGACCCCGGAACCAGGTCGCTGGTTCCTGACTGGATCGAACGGAAGGCCGATTGCCCAAGGCGCTTGAATGAAGTCTGCGGCGAGACAAGCACCCGGAACGGCTGCTGGCTCGCCGAAGCGGCAAGCATGAGCACGCCCGTGTCCGGGTTGTAGCTGAGCACGCGTCCCTCAAAGTTGCCGCCCGGCTGCGCGGAAAGAATGTGGATGCTCATGGCGAAGACATTCGCCCCATCGAGCGCAGTCTGCACCGATGCATGCGCAGACGGACCAAGAGTGCGCAGTGGGACCTTTTTGCCGTCCTTGAAGACCTCGGTGCGTTCGTCGTAGAGAATCTTCATCGGCTTGGCGCCATAAATATCCAGAACCAGTTGGTCGCGCACACGATCCACCCCGCGAATGGACCCGCCGAGGATCGTGCTTTTTGCCTTCGGCAGCGGAGGCACATCCGTTCGCTTGACCGAAGACGTGCCGGATGCCAGGCTGGCCGGCTCAGAAGACACGGCACTGGCCTGTTGAGCGGGTTGAGCGTAGCCCAGACACGCCGCGCCAAGCATCGCCACAAGAAAAAATCGTTCCATTCAGAGCACCTTGTCGTATGCGGAGTCGTAATTAGACATCTAATTGGATGATGCTGGCCCACTGGCGGTGGTCTGGGGCCACCACCCTGCGCAAGCGGGAGCAACACCCGTCGAAAGCCCGCATCTAACAAAATGTGCCCACATATCTTTAGGACTCTCAGGGCCTTGTCTGGAAGGAATTCGCAGAGCACATGCCGAGGACTTCACTCACGCTGAGCGTCGCACTTGCACTCATGGCCATGGGCGGATGGATTCCTGCGTCGGCGCACGAGGGCCACAGGATCCTCATCCCCCTCCATAGCAGGCTCAGCCCGGTGCAGAAGCTCAACCGCGAAGGCGTCGATGCCGTAAAGCACCACGACTATGAAAAGGCGCAGAAGCTGTTCTACAAGGCATATCTATACGATCCGGCCGATCCGTTCACTCTGAACAACCTCGGCTACATCTCAGAGGTCCAGGGTCAGTTGGATGAAGCGCACCGCTTCTACGAGCTCGCCGCGGAACAGAGCAGCGACGCCAACATTGATCTGAGCAGCCAGAAGCACCTGAAGGGCCAGCCGATGAAGGCCGCCCTGGTCGAGCTGAAAGACCGTACCATGCGCGTGAACCGCATGAACATCGATGCCATGCGCCTGCTGCAGGAGGACCGGAACTTCGCTGCCATTGACCTGCTCAAGCAGGCCCTGACGCTCGATCCGCAAAATCCGTTCACCTTGAATAACCTGGGCGTGGCTACTGAGGCGGTGTCTGACCTCGACGGCGCGCTCCGTTACTATCAGCAGGCCGCTGGGCTCGACTCCTCAGAGCCCGCCGCTATTACCCTCGACCGCTCCTGGCGCGGAAAGTCGGTCAGCGGCATGGCCCGGACCGGCGCCAAACGGCTCCAGAAACGCATGGAGTCCATGGATGTAGCCGGAGCCAAGGCCGTGATGTACACCCTGCGCGGGGTGCATGCCGAGAATCAGAACAATTGGGCAGAGGCCCGGCAGGATTTCCTTCATGCCTATGCTCTCGATCCTTCGAGCGCGTTTTCCATAAACAACCGCGGCTATGTCGCGGAGCGCGAAGGCGACCTGGAAACCGCGCAGTATTTTTACGACAAAGCCCGGCGTGCCGAGAACGCAGGCCAGAAGGTCGGCCTGGCTACCAAGCTGTACGCGCAGGGCCAGCCGCTCCTGAGCGTCGCCACAGACAGCGATTCAAAAGTCGGCGGCGCGCTCGAAGTCTACAGCCGGCAGCGCAAGCGCGAAACCGGACCAGTGGAGCTGACCCCGCGCGGCGGTACTCCGGAAACAACCCCTTCGACCGTTCCCAATTCGAACCCTGGTACCCCGGAAAGCCCGGAGCCGAACCAACCACAGAATCTCGATAACTTATAAGGCCACCGCATGAACCCGAATACAACAGAGCAGTTCCCGTCCTTCCAGTCGATGAGCTTGCTTTCGCGCCTGCTCCTGGTACCGCAGCGCGATGACTCCTCCACGCAGCGCATGATGGAGGAGCTCCAACGCGACGTGTCGTCCTTGTCGCACGAACAATTCGATGACCTGCTGCGCTTGGCCAACCTGAATCACGTGGTCATGCGCGGCATGCCCGTCTTTCTGGAGATGATGCGCGAGACCGGCGATGAGGGGCGGGCTCAATGGGCGCTCGATGCCCTCGCTCA
>Ga0134126_10000959_pt1 | contig 36620 bp, 36 predicted proteins | sample KB31752_FD_96881 | JGI IMG/M metagenome (GOLD analysis project Ga0134126, IMG submission 96881) | Terrestrial soil microbial communities with excess Nitrogen fertilizer from Kellogg Biological Station, Michigan, USA - KB3-175-2 | ecosystem: Environmental > Terrestrial > Soil > Unclassified ...
AACAGAAGAAGGATTTGAGCATATTATGCAACGACATTATCCAAGATCAGGAATGTTCCTGTCGAAAAGCAAGTTCACAATAAGTACAAAGGAGATAGTTGCTTTAATCAGGAAATCTGCTCAAGCTACAAAAATTTATCAGGGTCGAAATTTTGCAAGGATAATCGATGCAGGAGTGATAGTGGGAATTGATGCAACAACTGGTAGGGAAACTTCAATATTTACGATCATAACAAATAAAGCCGGTGAAATAGTTACTGCATTCCCCGGAATGCCGTCAAGATAATCAAAGGATATGGCACTCGATATTATCATTAGTGATTCGCATGGAAATCAAGAAAAGTCGATTCCTTTATTTTTCGACGATTATGGTTTTATAATGAGTCAGATAGAAAATGAAAAGCAATTTCCATTGCTTAATAAAGTGTTCGCAGATTATTACGGAATAAGCGAGATTTATTTGAACGAACTGTCGAACATAGAGAAGGAAGTATTTCAAGTGAAGGAAAAATTGGGGAGTGCTTGTCCACAAGGATTAGCTGAGTTTATAGAATCATTTGAATCACTTATAGTGTATGCAAAAAAAAACGATAGAACAATTCAATTTGTCGGCGATTGAATAGCTAATTGGAATTATGCATATGTAATTATATTAAATGACTTTTTGCCCTAGACCGCTAGGCTGGAAACAAAGCATACTTAAAAGCGTGGATAATTTATGAATCGATATTTGTTTTGTCTTTTACTATCACTCGCCACCCTATCCTGCAAACTCATGCCCAACACAACGGGCAATACCGCGGAATCCGACCCAACCCGTGTCTACATGCTCCGGCTGAACCCGCCACCCGGAGCCAAATACTACTATACTGTCAAAAGCGAGCAGGAGATAAAATTCGAGGCCAACGGCAAAAAGGTCGACAATGTGACCAAAACCACGGCTGGCGTGGATTATATGATCGGCAAAGAAACCACGGGCAATTTTGCCATCCATATCCAATATGACAAGCTCCATGTCTACTCAAAGAACGGCGATGCGGAATCGGACATGGACGCCGCCAACGCTGCCACCACGACGGACCCCGTCGAAAAAATGCTCGGCACGCTGACAACCATTCCGCTGGGGGCATCGGTGACCCCTGCCGGCGAAGTAAGATCTATTGCCGGGTATGACGAGATCCCGGACAAGATCCTGGCGGCCTTCCCCGCTACAGACTTCAACACCCGTAACCTCATGCGCGATAGGCTCAAACAGATGGTTGGCACCGGCATCATCAAAAAGAATGTCGCCGATATCTTTTACTTCTTCCCAGATTCAGCCATTCACGTGGGTGACAAATGGAAGCTCCAATCCACGCAGGTCTCGGAACTCAACCTGAATACGCAACTTTCCTTTACACTGGTGAAAATAGAGGACGGAGTGGCCACCATCAAATCCGAGGGTAAGATAAACCACGACAGCACGACAATCGACCTCATGGGCTATAAAGTGCTGGCCCAACTCGATGGCGACGAGCAAGGCGAATACGAAATGGATACCCACACGGGGATGCTGATCAGCGCCGAACTGAATACCGATATCAGCGGCAGCATCAGCGTCATGGACCAGGACGTCCCCCTTTCCCTGCAGTCTACGGTGAAGATCGACGGACAAAAAAAATAGCTTTCAGTCGACCGGAGGACACAGTGCCGCGCCATTTACCATATACCTTAACAATAAACCTTTATCGACATGAAACGATTGCCGTTGCTAACCTGTCTTATTTTTTTCTCGTACGCCACATATGCGCAACAATGGCTGCCTTCGTCGCGCAGCGGCTACATGTATTACAGCGGTTCGATCGGAATAGGAACATCCAGCCAGCCCATATCTACCCTGGATGTGTACGGTGCGACCACAGGAGATGTATACAACACACCCGCTTTTGTTTCTAAAAGCAATCTTGGATTTGTCGTTGAACAGGGGAACATAGGGAATGATTTCGAATCGAGCGCGAGCTATTACTCCATCTTTGCACACAATACTTATTACAACGGGTCCGGCTGGATTCGAAGGAATCAGTATAGCAATACCTGGGCAATGGTGATGAATCACAATTTTTGTGACATCCAATTCGGCCCGTCCGACGGGAATAATCCCGCTAATCAGCCCGTAACACCCGCGACTGTCCTGCGTATGCTGCCTTCCGGCAATGTCGAACAGCTGACGCTATACATCCTTGAGCAAGACAAAAAGTTAGCGGCACAGCAAAAAAGGATCGAGCGGTTGGAAAGAGTGACCCGACGGAAAAGCAAAAAGTGATCTACTCCTGCATCTTACACCCCTGCTCCGTCTCCCGCAGCTGATTCTCGATGGCATTGCCGTCGATCAGCGCCCAATGTTCGATGATCCGACCCTCTTCCACGCGAAAGCAGCGATAGCCGGCGGCGGTAACCTCGCGGCCGGTAGCCGCGATGCCGCGCCACTGCCCGATATGCCGGAGCTGCATGCGGATCTTCAGGATCGACTTGCCGGGCTCCGTGACCTGCTCTTCGATGAAAGTATGATGCTCGAACGATTGCCCGGTGAGCGTGATCCATTGCTCGAGGCCATGCACGTCGGGCGGCAGGGCAGGTGGAAGCGAATGATCGACAAATTCAGCATGCAGGTATATTGACAGCCGGTCGAAACGGTGCTCGTTCCAGATGTCGCGGATATAACCGGCGACGAGTGTTTGGGTTGAAGTGTATGTTGTCATACGGCAAAGCTCGGCAGCTGCGCACGCCCGGCTTGCGGCAAAAGTCACAAAATGCGGCCGCTGCACTGCGAGCCAAAAACCGGCGCAGACGCATCATCGGCCAGCACTCCTTATACGGCTCAGCGTTTCCCGCGACACGCCAAGATAGGAAGCCAGGTTCGTGAGCGAGACGCGCTGAAGAAGAGCGGGCGAGTGATCGGCGATGTAGCGATACCGTTCCGCCGGCGACTGCAGCCGAAACAGATGGGCCTGCGTTTCCTGGCGGATCAACAGCTCCTCGACGATCTGCCGGCCAAACGATTCGATCTCGGGGGAACGGTGATAGAGCTCGAAAAGCGCTTCGGAACCAAGCTCGACGAGCGAGGTAGGCTCCATGGCCTGCAAACCATAGTCAGCAGGACCGGCCGACCGCAGGCTGCGCAGATGGGTGACATAGTCGCCTTCGAGGGAGAAATTCAGATTGATGTCCCGGCCATCGTCCAAACGGACGCTGCGGACAAGTCCCGATTCGATATAGAAGATGCTGCGCGCGATCTGCCCTTCCCGGAGCAGCCATCCGTCTTTGGGAATCTCGACGGATCGGCTGCAAGCCAACAGCAGCTCCCGGCTGCCGGCGGACAACGAAGAAAGGGCCTCGGCAAATAGGCGTTCGATCATAGCCATGAAATTACGCACACCGGCGCGAAATTTTGATATTCGACCCGCATGAAGTATTTTGGGGTCTTTACTCCTAAAACTTAAACTGACTACCTATGCATATCAAACACCTCGTCCTTTTCACCGTGACCATATGCCTGCTCGCATCCTGTAAAAAGAATAGCGGCTCCAACTCCAACGGAAGTTCCAACAAATTGAAGATGTACATCGAGACGGATAAAGTCGGCGGGACAACCCTCACGGACACGTTCTATGTGAGCTATGACAACAGCAACCGCATCACAGGACTCACGGCGGCGCAGCTGAAATTTGTGTACGCATACCAGAGCAAGAGCCTTACCTTGGATCTGTATGAATACAACCAGCTCTCGATCCATGAAATCTTCTACCTCAACAGCGCATCCGTAGTCGACAGCACACTGCAATACGACAATACCAACGATACCACGACGGAAGGTTATGATTACAATGGCAATCTGCTGACCAGCAAGTTCACTTATACTTATTCCAGCAGCGGCGGAACTTCCATCGATATGCGCGATGATTATACCTATGACAACGGCGGGAACCTGCTCAAAGACGTACAAAGCGATGGATATGGGACCGTCAATCAAGTGACCGCATATACCTACACTACGCACCCGATAAACGTGTCGATCAATCCTACGGATGAGCCGCTGCAAGCGAAATATTTGCCGGCCACCGCTACCCTCACAGATGGCACGGGAAGCCACCTTGGAACGATCACCTATACTTACACCTTCGACGGCTCCGGCCGCCTGACAAAAGAAACCGATGCGGCGGACAACGGCGATCTTGTCGTGAAGACCTATATCTACGAGTAGTAGCCGCTTTATCTAATCCTAACCTTGATCATTCATGTCTGTAAAACACTTGACCATTTTCGCCCTGGCCGTATGTCTGCTCGTTTCCTGTAAAAAGAACAGTGGTTCCAATGCCAAACCTGACCCCAACAGGCTAAAGATGTACATCGAAACGGATACCAACAACGGCGTAACGATAGCGAACGACACTTCTTACGTGACCTACGATAACGACAACCGGCTCACCTCGGTCACAAGTTCGACCGTAAGGCTCGTATACGCCTACCAAAGCAGAACGGCCACCCTCGATGCGTACCAGTACAATAAATTCGCGGAACATGAGATCTATTTTCTCAACGGCGCTTACACCACCGACAGCACATTCGAGTACTTCCCGTTCACAAATCCAACCTCACCATGGATCGTTACCATCGATACGGCCACCGAAGGCTATCGCTACAAGGGAGGGCTGCTGACCACCAAGCTCAGCTATTCGTATTCCAGTTTCGGGGCGTTCCTTGGTTTCCGGTACGATTATACCTATGATAACGACGGGAATCTGATCAAGGAGGTACAAAGCGACGTGAATACCTACGCAAATTCCAACTTTAACATGATCTATACATTCACCTATACTTCGTACCCGGTGAATGTGATCCTCAGCCCTGCATTTGCGCCGCAACAGGCCAACTATCTGCCGGCTACGGAAACCGAAACGTATGGGTCCGGAGCTCACGGCTTTTCGAGCAACTTTGCTTACGTTTTCGACAGTTCAGGCCGGCTTACCAGGCAAACAATCACGGAGGATAACGGGTACGTCGGGATGACGACATATGTATACGAATAGGCCGCCTATTCCCGCTCTTGCAGACCCCGGCAGATCCGCCCGACGACGAACGGTCCTTCGTAGATAAAGCCCGTCCATACCTGGATCAGTGAGGCGCCGGCCGCGATCTTTTCCTGCGCATCGCCGGCTGTGAAGATACCCCCCGAAGCAATGATCGTCAGCCGCCCGCCGGACTGCTCCGCCAGATACCTGACGACTTCCGTGGACCGCTCGCGCAGCGGCGCACCGCTAAGTCCGCCGGCGCCAATGGCTTCGATCCGTTCGGCGGAGGTGACCAGCCCTTCCCGGCTGATGGTCGTATTGGTGGCGACCAGGGCATCCAGGCCGATCTCCAGCGCCAGGGCGATGACGTCGTCCAGCTGTTGCTGGTTGAGATCCGGGGCGATCTTGAGCAGCAAAGGGCGTGGCTTGATCGCCGGCACCGCGGACAGCGTGTGATTCGCGGCGGCAATGGCTGCCAGTTCGGCGTTTACCCGTTGCAGGTTCGTGAGAATGCGACGCAGCGCCTCTTTGTCCTGCAACTCGCGCAGGCCGGGCGTATTGGGGGAGCTCACGTTGACGACAAAGTAATCCACGTAAGGGTATAACGCGCGGAAACAGATCTCATAATCCTGCCACGCATCCTCATTGGGGGTGAGTTTATTCTTGCCGAGATTGCCGCCTATGATCATGCGAGGGCCGTCGGCCGCACCCGCCGCACCGCTGGCGCCCCGCTTCCGGCCATCCGACTGTCTCCACGCCCGGAGCCGCTCGGCTATAGCCTCTACACCCTCGTTATTAAATCCCATCCTGTTGATCAGTCCCTGATCCTGCGGCAGCCGGAACAACCGCGGCATGTCGTTTCCCGGCTGCGGCTTTGGCGTCACCGTCCCGATCTCCACAAATCCAAAACCTAACGCCTCGAGTTCCCGAAGGTATAGGGCGTTCTTGTCGAAACCAGCCCCCAGCCCCACGGCATTCCGAAAGTTCAATCCCAACAGCTGCCGCTTTAGCTTTCCTTCGGGCCGGCAGGACCAGCGGATCAGCGAGCGGGTAGGCCCGAATCCACATAATATCCGTAGCCCTTTCATGGAGAAATGATGTACTTCTTCGGCGGGGAAAAAGAAGAGAAGTATGCGCAACAACTTATACATGGGCGCGAAGATAAAAATTTTGTAACTTTATCCTCGAAAGTTGCATAAACAACCAATGGGCCCCTGGGGCCGGAAAAAATGCGAATCCCATGCAAGAAGCCTATATAGTCGCCGGGTACCGCACCGCGGTCGGCAAGTCGAAACGAGGTAAATTAAGATTCTATCGTCCCGATGACCTGGCCATCGATGTCATCAGGGCACTCCTGGCATCCGTGCCCGGTTTGGACCCCAAAAGGATAGACGACGTTATCGTGGGCAATGCCGTTCCCGAAGCGGAGCAGGGCTTGCAGGTGGGCAGGATCATCGCCGCCCGGGCCGTTGGTATCCACGCTCCCGGTGTCACGGTCAACCGGTATTGCGCCAGCGGGCTGGAGACCATCGCCATGGCGACCGCCAAGATCCGTACGGGCATGGCCGATTGCATCATCGCCGGTGGTACCGAAAGCATGACCATGGTGCCGCAAGCCGGCTGGAAGACGGTTCCCGCCTATTCTATCGCCGCCGACGAGCCGGACTATTATCTGAATATGGGTCTTACGGCCGAAGCGGTAGCCAAAGAATTCAACGTCAGCCGCGAAGACCAGGACAAATTCTCCTACGACTCACACCAAAAAGCCATCGCGGCCATTAAGAATGGCCATTTCAAGCCCGGCATCCTCCCCCTGAACGTCGAAGAGGTCTATGTCGACGAGAAAGGCCACCGGCAAAAACGGAGCTTTGTGATGGATACCGACGAGGGTCCGCGCGCAGATACCTCGATAGAGGTGCTGGCCAAATTAAAACCCGTGTTTGCCGCCGGCGGTTCTATCACAGCCGGTAACTCGTCGCAGACCAGCGACGGCGCCGCTTTCGTGATCGTCATGGGCGAGAACATGGTCAAGGAGCTCGGTCTTAAACCCATTGGCCGGCTGGTAGCCTGTTCCGTTGCCGGCGTCCACCCCCGGATCATGGGCATCGGTCCCATCGAGGCGGTGCCCAAAGTGCTCAAACAGGCGGGGATGAACCTGGGGAATATCGATCTCGTCGAGCTAAACGAGGCTTTTGCCTCCCAGTCACTGGCCGTGATCCGGAAGCTCGGGCTCGATCCGGCCATCGTGAACATCAATGGCGGCGCTATCGCCCTGGGACATCCATTGGGATGTACAGGCTGCAAGCTGACCATTCAGCTGATGCATGAAATGAAAAGATTAAATAAAAAATACGGGATTGTGACCGCTTGTGTAGGCGGAGGACAGGGAATTGCTGGTATTATAGAAAATCTTAATTAGAATGCCCCCAAGCCCGCTAAAACAGGCAAATAGCAAGCTAAACCCACTCATTTTTCGGAAAGCCTCCCCTCAGGAGGCTTTTTAATTTACTCATATCATAAATAGTTTTAACTTGCCTTGTAGTTGAAATACTTACGGAATCTACTAAAATACCATGATTCGAGTTTTTATTACCGATGATCATGAAATATACTTAGAAGGAATGTCCCTTTTGCTGGGCAAACAAGAAGGCATCGAGGTGATTGGTACGGCTGCATCGGGCAAAGAACTCCTGGAACAAGTGCATGATCTGAAAGCAGACATATTGTTACTGGATGTGTATCTGCCGGACCTGGGCGAAGAGGAAATTGTACAGCAGATCAGGGCAGTCCGTCCCGATCTTCGTATCATCTATCTAACCTTACTCCGCGGCACGCGCTACGTCCACAAATTGTCGAAATACAATATCCAGGGTTATGTGCTTAAGAACGCTTCCCTGGAAGAGCTCCTGCAGGCCTTGCGGGCTGTTATGGATGGCGGAACTTATTTCAGCAAGGACATCCACATCGGTGACCGGGATGAAGATTTCCGGAATACCATAACCATCGAAGACAGGCAAATCGATGAGATCTTGTCTCGCAGGGAACTGGAGGTTCTGCGACTGATCTGTAAGGAATACAGCAATGCCGAGATCGCCGAAAAACTATTCCTTAGTGTCAGCACCGTGGAGACGCATCGTAAAAATCTCATCGCGAAGTTAGGCGTCAACAATACAGTGGGGCTGGTGAAGTTCGCCCTCCGGAATAATTTGATCGACTAGTGAAAGCCGCTCTTCTTTTTTTCCTGTTGCTGACAGGCACGCTCCTGTCCGCCCAGCCGGATTCTGCTGCCATCCAGCGGCTTTATTACCGGGCTGCTCACCTCACCGACGCTGATTCCGTAAAATACTATGGCGATTCGCTCGCCCATCTTTATCCCGGCGGCGTCAACCCCTGGATCAACATCATGGTCCTGAGGCTTCGCGGCTGGTATTACGAGAACAGGGGCGAGTTTACCAAATCCCTCAACAATTATTATCAGGCGCTCGATTCCGCGCGGAAACACAATTATCTCCAGCGGCAAACGGAACTGCTGGCCGATCTGGCGGCGGTCTATACCCAGGATATGAAGGAGCCGCAAAAAGCAAAATCCATCTACCAGGAATCCGTTCGCATCTGTGAAAAGCTCAACGATCCTCATTGGCTCATCCAGGCCTATTGCAACCTGGGTGCCATCTACAACCGTCTTGGCCTTTATGATAGCGCGCTGATCTTCCTTAACGAGGGCATGCGTATCGGCAGGCCGCTGGAGGATTCCGGCAAGGAGAGTCTGAGCGAGATATACAACAATATTGGCAACACGTACTATTATCAGAAGAAATTCCCACAGTCCATCGCGTGGTTCCGGCTCAACTATGTCCATGATCTGCGCACGAATCTACCGTCGCATCTGGCGGATCTCTGGGTAGATGCCCTCAACATGGCCGATTCCTATTCGGAGATGGGCGCCTATGATTCCGCTGAAAAATATGGCCAGCTTTCGCTACAGCTGGCGACACAGCAGGAATCGAAAAGCAAGCAATCGGACAGTTATCAGATCCTCTCCACCCTGGCCCGCCATCGCGGCGACTATAAAAAGGCGTTCGAGTTTCAAAGCAAATGGTACGCCCTCGATACGGCCCTGGTCAATAGCGAGACGTACAAGTCCATTGCGGAGCTGGAACAAAAATACATGGCGCGGAAAAGAGAGAATGAGAAGCTGGTGCTGCAGGCAGAGATCGCCCAGCAGAAATTCCACAACCGCATCGTGAGCATCATGGCGATAAGCCTGTTGCTGATCGCGATTGCCGCCGCCGTCCTCTTTGTGATCAAGCGGCGGGCGAACCAGCAACTTAGCGCTACCAACAATCTGATCGTCCGGCAGAATGAAAAGCTCTCCGAGCTCAATTATGAAAAGAACTCGCTGATCAGTATCGTGTCGCACGATCTGAGCACTCCTTTTGCAACCATCAGCATGTGGCAGCAGCTGTTGCAAAACGAGCAGGATAACCTGAGCGTGAGTCAGCAAAAGGCATTGGACCGGATCGGAATGGCCACCCGGTATGGCGAAAGGCTGATCCGCCATATTCTGAATGTTGAAAAGGCGCAGACCAACCAGCACAAGGTAGAGCTGGAGAATTTAGACTTGCGCATTTTTGCCGAATCCAAGCTGGATGAATTTAGCCCGGCGGCCGCAAAAAAGGAGATCGCCCTGCACCTCGAATGTCCTAACCGGTCGATCTATTTCCTCAGCGATCGCCAGCTGCTCGGCCGGATGCTGGAGAACCTGCTTTCCAATGCGATAAAATACACTTCTACGGGCAAAAATGTCTGGATGAGCGTCAGCGAAGAAAAGGACGCGGTAAGCATCCGCGTGCGCGACGAAGGGGTCGGTATTCCGCAGGAGGAATTGCCGCATCTTTTCTCCAAATACAGCAAGATATCGTCCAGGCCCACCGCCGGCGAGGCTTCCACCGGTCTGGGACTGGCTATAGTGAAACGCATCTGTGAAGAGCTCAACGGTAAGATCTCCTGCGAGAGCTCGCTCGGTAAGGGGTCCGTGTTCACCGTGGTTCTCAAGAAATAGATAATAAAATTATTATTCGTACGTTATTAGGGTAGTACTAACCCATCCAAATAGCGCGAAGCCATCCGAAATCAGTAGGATGGCTTCAACTTTTTAGGGAGGCGGCGGCTTTAATCCTTGGACGGATCGTCCTCCGGTTTCCGATAATAGCTTCCCGTCTCGTAATCGAATTGTTTGATCTTATTGAGCTTGTAATTCGGGTCGTAGGGGACGAAGAAATAGAGATAGACCACCCGGCTGAGCCGCATGATCCAGGGCTGTAGCACGACAAGGAAAACTGCATTGATTCCCATCCAATAGAAGAAGCGATAGTCCTGGGTAGAAAGTCCGACGATCACCCACCACGCGATGAATGTCGCCACGGAAAAAGCAAGCGACAAGCCATAGCTCACATAGCCTGTTCCATACCAGAAACCTACCTCCAGCTCGAAGGGCTGTCCGCATTCAGGGCAGGTCTCCGGCATCTTCAAAGTCTGCCGTAACTTCCAGGGATTAGGCTGGAGGAACATGGGGCCTCTGCGACAACGAGGGCATTTCATCGTCACGAGGCTCCAGAGATAGTTGGGTTTTTCTTGCGAAGACATGTACAAAGTTAGCAAATTGCCTCACACCGTCCATGTCGTGAGCCCGTGCCCCGTAAAACTGTACGGCTGACAACGGCCGCCCAGCCCGGCGAGGACCTCCATGACCCGGTATTTGGCGATCCCCGGACAATAGAAGGTCATAAAGCCGCCGCCACCTGCCCCCGAGATCTTTCCGCCCGTGGCGCCCGCCCGTTTGGCTTCTTCGTAGATGTTGTCGATATAGGCATTGGTGATGCCTTCGGCCATCTGCTGTTTTTGCCGGAAACCGAAATCCAGGATCTCGCCGATCTCGTGGATCCGACCCATGAGCAGGGCCTCCTTCATCAATTGCGCCTGGTGTTTCAGCTGGTGCATCGCCTCGATGGAGCCCTTTTTGTTCTCCGTAACATTGCGGCTTTGTACCTCGATGATCCGGGCCGACTCGCGGCTGGTGGCCGTATAGTACAACAGCAAATTATTTTCCAGCTCGAAGAGATATTGTTGTTTGACGCGAAGCGGGTTGACAATGACCTTGTCGTCCTTATAGAATTCCATATAGTTCACCCCCCCAAAGGTAGCCGCATACTGGTCCTGCCGGCCACCGGCCATCCGCAGGTCTTTCCGCTCGATATCGTACGCCAGGTGTGAAATATCGTATTCACCCAACGGTAGTCTTAACCATTCCGCAAATGCGCCGATGATCGCCACTACCAGGGTCGAAGAGGTGCCCAGACCCGATCCCGCGGGCGCATCCACAAAGGTCGACAGCCGGAATCCTTCCCCTTTCCAGCCGTAGTCGCGGCGGATGCGGTTGTAGACGCCTTTCAGCAGGTCCAGCCGGCCATCGATAGGCAACTGTTCCAACGATGACGCCCCGTTCTCGAACCGTTGCTCTTCCTTGCGATCCATGCCTTGTAGAACAATGGTATTATCTTCAAGCGGCTCTATAGTAGCATGGGCATACAGCGAGAGCGTGGCATTCAGGATCGCGCCGCCATACAGATCGCTGTAGGGGCTTACATCGGTGCCGCCGCCGGCCAGACCGATCCGCAAAGGCGCTTTGCTTCTGTAGATCATAGTAATTGGTTGATGGCTGTTTGCACCCGGGCATAGTCCTCGGGGATGCCTATATCGATGAAAAATCCGTCTTGTTCCAGTCCGAAGATGCGGCGCGCTTCCAGCTTTTTTTCAAGATAGTCTTTTTCGAAAGAAAAAACCGCCGGCATATCTTCCTGCAAAAAGCTTTTCCTGTCGAGCGCATAGACCCCGCCATTGATGAGACCCGAACGGTAGGCTTGCTTCTCGCGGAATTGACGCACCCGAAAGTCGCCATCCAGCTCCACCACACCAAAACGGTCGAAGTCCCGCATAGGCTTCAGACAAAGGGAACAATCGGCCTGGTGAGCCACATGGAAAGCCGACAACGCGGCGAGATCGATCCGGAAAAAGGTATCTCCGTTGAGGATCAGCAAATCCGCCGACGTGGCCAGCGTACAGGCCTGCCGGATGGCGCCACCCGTGCCGAGTGGGCTATCTTCAAGGGATACCGCATAACCGCCGTTCGGGAATTCCTGTTCGAAGAAGGCATCGAAAGCGGCGCTTTTATAACCGAGCGCAAAGATGAATCGCCCGATTCCTGCCCGCCGGTAAAAATCCGTGATATAAGCGATGAAGGGCCGGCCGCCTACCGGGGCCATGCATTTGGGCAGATCGGGAACGGCACTCCTCAGCCGTGTACCGAGTCCCCCGGCCAGGATGATCGCTTCCCTGATCACCGGCCTCGGCGCGAGATGCGTGCTGCTCATGAAAAGAATTGCTCCTCCACCAGTTGACAAATGATATGCCCCAGCAGCATATGCGCTTCCTGGATGCGTGGTGTGTTCCTCGAAGGAATATCGATGAGATAATCGCTCAGCGCCTTTAGCTTCCCGCCGCCTTCGCCCGTCATCCCGATGGTGGTGATGCCTTTCTCACGCGCCGTCTCGAATGCCTTGATGATGTTCGACGAGTTACCCGAAGTGGACATGCCCACCAGGATGTCGCGGGATTTGCCGATACCCTTGATCAGCCGCGAATAGATCACGTCATAGCTGAAATCGTTGGCTACCGCGGTAAGATAGGAGGTGTTGCAATGCAAGGCCTCTGATGGCAACGCATCGCGGTTGATATAAAAACGACCGGAGAATTCCGCCGCCAGATGCTGTGCATCTGCCGCGCTGCCGCCGTTGCCACAAAAATATAAGTGGTTGCCCTCACGGAAACGGTCGACGATCAGGGTGATGATGTCGCCCACGACGCCGATCAATCGCTGATCCTGCAACACCTGGTTTTTTACGGCCAGCGATTCGCTGACGATCGCTTTTATTTTATCCTTCATGACCGCAAAGTTAATGGTTGCGATTTTATTTTGGAAAAGTGCCCGATCTTGGTTAATCTTGGCAGTACATTAACCATTTACCTTTTTATTATGAAAAAGACCTTACTGCTGCTGACTGCAGCATTGTTTCTCGCACAGTCCATCTTCGCTCAACCCTGGAATTTTACCGGTCCACAGTTTATCCAGGTCCCCGCTGGTAATCCTTCCAATATGGGACTAATGGTCCAGGGCGGCACCGGAACTCCCGGTATCATTGCCGTGGAAGGGAATGGGACCAGCGCGTTTTATGGGATGGCCGCCACGGTGACCAATTACATGGTGATCGGGTTGGTACCCCCTACGGGTGCAGGGTATTCGGCCATAACGATCGATGGATCGAACCATGTCGGCATAAATACCTGGAATACGACGAACTATCTTTTCACCTGCGCCGGTACTGCCGCTTTCGAGCAGGTAACGGTAAAGAGTCTCGCCGGTAACAACCCCAAAGCCATCCCCTGGGCCGACTATGTGTTTGCAAAGAACTATCACCTGCAACCGCTGGACAGCCTCTCGGCCTATATCGAGGCCAACAGCCATCTGCCCGGCATTCCTACGAGCGAAGAGGTTCAAAAGAATGGCATAGATCTCGGCGCCTCCCAGGCCCGGCTGCTGGAGAAGATCGAACAGCTGACGCTTTATACCATCGACCTGCAAAAACAGCTGACGGCTATGCAGCAGCAAAACGATAAGATGCAGCAAAAGATCGATGAACTATCTAAAGCCCCTGTATCTTCCGCCAAAGCGATTGCCAGTCGCCGCCATTGATCACCGGGGAAATGCCGGCCTCGCGCAGGATGGAGGCGCCCTCCCAACAGTGGGCACCGCCGGCGCAGCACAAGATCATGGGCTTACCGAGATCCCGGAGCCGGTCGATATTGCCGCGAAGCCGGTCCAGGGGGATGTTTAGCGATCTCGGGATATGCCCCTGATCGTATTCATATGCGGTCCGCAGATCGACGATCACCGCACCTTCCCGCACCGCCTGCCTGATGTCACCCCCGCCGCCGAAAATATCCGATAGCCAGCTCATAGTTTAACCGTTTCCGTGGAAGCGGAGGCATATTTCCGTTCGCCGATCTGCTGTCTCCACATGGCATAATAAAGCCCTTTTTCGGCCAGGAGTCCGGCATGATCGCCCATCTCGGCGACTACCCCTTTCTCCAGCACATAGATCCTGTCCGCATGCATGATCGTCGAAAGCCGGTGGGCGATCATGATCGTGATCTGCTGCCCGTTTTCGGAGATCTGGCGGATGGTCCGCGTGATGTCTTCTTCCGTAAGCGAGTCCAGCGCCGACGTGGCTTCGTCAAAGATCAGCAGGGCGGGCTTCCGCAGCAATGCCCGCGCGATGGATAGCCGCTGTTTCTCGCCGCCACTGAGTTTCAAACCGCCTTCCCCGATCACGGTGTCGATGCCTTTCTCCGCTCTTGCGAGCAGTCCCAGACACGAGGCCTTCCGCAAGGCTTCCTGGAGATCTTCTGCGGAAGCGCCGGGATTGACGAATAACAGGTTCTCGCGAATAGTCCCCGCAAACAGCTGCGTATCCTGCGTGACAAAGCCGATCTGCCGCCGCAGGTCTTCGAAGTTGATCGAATTCTCATCCAGTCCATTGTACCGGATACTGCCCTCGAGCGGCCGGTAGAGTCCTACCAGCAGTTTCATCAGCGTGGTCTTGCCGCTTCCGGAAGGACCCACGAAAGCGATGGTCTCCCCTTTGTCGACATCGAAGGTGATATGATCGATGGCATTGTGATGGGCCGTTTGATGACGGAAAACGACATCCTGAAAGGCCAGGCTCCGGACGACGCCCAGCGGTTTGGGATCGGCAGGCGGCAGCTCGGGTGTCTTCCTCATCAGGGTATCGAAATTGATCAGCGAGGCTTCCGCCTCCCGGTAGGAGAGGATGATATTGCCCAGGTCCTGCAAGGGACCGAAGATAAAGAAGGAATAGAAGAGCATGGTCGTCACCTCTCCGGCGGTCAGCCGCTCTTTAAATACCAGGAATAACAGCAGAAAAAGGATACATTGCCGGAGCAGGTTGACGAAGGTGCCCTGCATAAAGCTGAGAGCGCGAAGGCTTTTCACCTTTCGGAGCTCCAGATCCAGGATCTTGAAGGTATTCTTGTTGAGCCGTTCGACCTCCTGGTCTTTAAGCCCAAGACTTTTGATGAGCTCGATATTGCGCAGCGACTCCGTGGTGCTTCCCGCCAGGGCATTGGTCTCGTAGGTGATCTTCTTCTGGATGGTTTTGATCTTTTTGCTGAGCAGGCTGGTCAGCAGGGACAGCAGGACCATCCCGAGCACATAGATCGGCATGATGCTCCAGTGGAGCGAAAAGGAATAGATGGAAACGAAGATGACGCCAACGATGATGCCGAACAGGACATTGATAAAGGAGATGATGAACTTCTCCGTATCGGTACGCACCTTGGTCAGGATGCTGAGCGTTTCCCCGCTGCGCTGGTCTTCAAAATCGCTGAAAGGAAGGCCCATCGAATGCCGAAGACCGTCCGTGAAGATGGTGGCGCCGAATTTCTGTACGATGATCTGGCCGAAGTAGTCCTGGAAGGCCTTGGCGATGCGGGAGACCATCGCAACGCCAATGAGCGCACCCAAAAATCTTAGAACGGCCCATATGAAGTCGCTCTGTGTCCGGGCGCCGGTCTTTACCCAGGTCTTGTGATGCAGCTGGTCGACTACATACTTTCCTTTTTCAAAAGGGTGGCTGGCCAGTTGGTCCAATCCCCAGTTCCCGAAGAAATAGGGATCCAGCATCGAAAAGCTTTGGTTGATCGCCGCGAGCGCCAGCGCCAGCAGCACTATCCAGCGGTAAGGCCTAAGGTATTTTAATAAGATTCTCATCTACCGTAAGTTATATGATTCGCTCTATAAAACAGTTTTTGGTAACCATTGTTCGTCGCATCCGGCAATCCCGGGTTTGGGGGGACTATAAAGCAATAATAACGGAAAAAAGCAGAAAAGGAATACGCCATGCTGCAGGGTAAGCGGCGCTTGCGGAATAAAGAATACCATGATCGTGGCTACGGTAAAGAAAGCCTCTTTGGTCTTTTTACACCAAACGATCTTCCAGAGCATCCAAAAGATGGCCAGCATGCTCGCCAGGCCGATGATACCGGAATGGACCAGCTCCTCGATATACTGGTTGTGAAAATTATAGCCGAGAAAGCCTCTTATGTGCCGGTTGGGACCCTGCCGCGGGTCGCCGACCCACATGTGATTGTCGACATATTTCTGATCCAGCAGGTCCTGGCTGTCGCCGGGACTGACCCCGAATAACCAGGCATTGTGCTCCCGGAGGATCTCGCCGGCGAACCTCCATTCCAGCAGGCGCAGCTGCAGCGCACTGAAATTGGTGGCCGGATTGATATTTTTGGGAATAGTCAGCTCGCCGCCCTCTCCATCGATCATTTTCGAGAATCGCTGGCGCACGGGGTTGTTGGTAGCAGCGAGGAGGATGACCAGACCCATCACCCCAAGGCCGACGAGCCCGAGCGTCCGTGGATTTTTCCAGGAACGCCGGAAAAGAAAGGTGATCAGCATCAGCAGGGCGATGACCAATACCTCCTTGGAGGTCAATAGCAGGATCATCCCGACAAAAAAGAATACCAGGAAGATACGCAGACCCTTTCGTGCGCCCACCGACAGAAAGGGCAAATCGGGCGAACCTTCCCGGGATAACAGGAATTGCAGGGCGAACAATACGTACACGGAATAGAAAACCGCATTTTGCGAGATCGGCGCGGTAAGTGGATGATAGAAGAACACGGACGCATTCCCCTGCTCATGATAAAGCCGAAAGGCCACAAGCAGACAATAAAAAGATGAAAGGAATACCAGCAGGCTATACCACGTGATCAGTCGCTTATATTCCCCCGGGGTGGCAAAAGGGCCGGCGCAGATAATGAATGCAATGGCCGTCAGCGTGGCATCTTTCGACACGATCTTATTGCCGGCCGCAAGATCATGCGTATACAAAAGCCCTGCTGTTTCAATGACGCAAAAGATAAAATAGACCAGGAAATAAGGGTTGGTGAAGGCAGTCCTGAGATTTTTTTTCGGGCCGTCTATCCACAACCTGTAAGCCAGCAATGCCAGGATACATTCGCTATTGAGATTAAAAAAGGAGAAAAGCGTAGTGAACAGGACTGCGAGTAATAAGATAAAGGCCGGCTTTCGTCCGAGGAACGTCATACGACCGCAGGTTTGCGCGCTACCCAATAATCCTGCTCGATGAAGGGAAAACCGGAAGCCGAGTGCTCCTCGATCCGAAATTTCTTCAGCAGCTTTTCCCTGACATAGCGCGGACTGTGTCTGGCCAGGTACATCTTTTTCCCTTCTTCATAGTTGCCCCGTACGACCACGCCCTGGGTCTCATAGGCCTTTCTTTCGTTGTCGAGGAGCTCCTTTTCGTAAACGCCGTCCCCGCCTGTGGTAGCAAGAAAAACGCCGCCCGGTTTCAACACCCTATAGATCTCATGGGCCCAATTGAGGCTGGTGGTTTCCGCGAGATGCGTAAACACGGATATGCAATAAATGAAATCGAAGGTATTGTCGTTGAATGGGAGCGGTGGATTCAATCCATTGAGCTCGAAACGGACTTCGGGGATATTTGCCTTACACCATTGGACGGTTTGCGGGTTATAGTCCGTGCCGTAAACGGTGACGGAGGGCCCCATTTGTCCGGGCAAATGACGAACAACGCGGGCAGGGCCACAGCCCCACTCGTAGATGCTGCCAGGGCCATCGAGGGGAACATATTTTCTCATCATGCGGGTAAGGAATTCGGCTGTTCCTTCACCACTGCGTTTATAAAAATCCCAGTCCGGGGCGGAGTAGGCGTCGAATGCCAGCATTTCCGGCGGCAATTTGAAATTGGGGTTTTGATGAATAAAATTCCGGTTTGCTTTTTTCAATGACCACAGCTTCTGATAATACCGGAACTTCTCGGCCAGGGAAAGCAAGCCTGCTTTTCGCAGAGAGTCCTGGATCTTAACACGGAGCATTTTATTCATTACAAAGGAGGTTTTATTCGGCGCCAAAAGTAAGCGATTTTTCAGCATCCGAAGAGCATCAAAAAGCAAATATACAGGCTGTTGGCAGATTTTTAAGTAGCTTTGCGGCATTTGAAGGACTCCCTAAAAGTTGTTTTATATCAGCTGGTCTTTTACCTGGTGCGTTTAGTGCCGACGCGCCGGGAACCCCGCCACCTCCTGCTGGTCAAAACCGATGAGATCGGCGACTATATCCTGGTACGTAATCATCTCTCGCTTTTCAAGGAAACGGCCAGCCCTTACAAAGACTATAAGATCACTTTTGTCGGTAATATTTTATTCAAACCGCTCTTCGACCTCTACGACAGTCAGATAGCCGACGACGTGATCTGGCTGGATAAAAAGAAGTTCAGGGCCGACCTTTGGTACCGGTACGATATCCTGCGGCGGATCAGGAAAGTGCCGGCTTCGGACGCCATCAGCCTCGTGTACTCCCGTTTTTGGCGTAAGGACGATGTCATCATTGCCGTATCACCTGCCGTCAACCGAACGGCTATGGAGAGCGATAGCCGTCTTATCCCGTCCTACGAACGCCGGTTGACCCCCCGCAACATCTATACACGGCTCGAAGACAGCGGACCGGAGACCCTGTTCGACGCCATTCGCAATGCGCGTTATATCGAACGGCTCGTCGGCTTCGCAGCCCGTACCGTGAAGACGTCGATCGACGTCCGGGCCGACGTCGGGAGCTTTTCGCTGCCCGCGGCTTTTTTTGTCGTGTTTCCCGGCTCAGGCATACCTGAAAAGAAATGGCCCGCCGCTCGTTTCGCCGAGGTTTCCCGTCATCTGGCCGGTCGCTATGGCCTTATGCCCGTGGTTTGCGGTTCCGGCGGCGATCGCGCCGATTGTGATGAGTTCATCCGCGCATATGCGGCGCCGGTATTGGATCTAACGGCAAAAACATCACTTCCTCAGCTGCTGGCCGTGCTCCAGGCTGCCGTTTGCCTGGTCAGCGTAGACACGGGGTCCGTGCATCTGGCTGCCGCCGTCGGCTGTCCCGTATTCGCTTTATACAGCGGGTTGCATTACGGCCGGTTCGCACCTTATCCGGCCGCCATCGCGAAGCATTTCTATCCGATCTATCCGGCCGGCTTTGAAAAGATGGTAAAGGAAGACGGCGACAATATCGACTACGAATTGATCCCCATCGATATGCTGAAAGAGATACCGGCAGCAAAAGTTATTGCGGCCATCGATGCTTCACCGATCATAGAGCGGGGACTGCCGGTCTAAGGCAAAGATCTGATGGACTCCATGGGTCCAAATAAATAGGAAATTAGCAAATATATATCAACAGATGTATTAGTTTTGCCACGTCCTGTTCTTATTAAAAAAATCATATATATATCATGAGCAAAGAGATGCACCCTGAGGACAACATCAATGTCTCTGCCATCAAGTCCTTTCTCATCGGCTCTTTTCGCGCATTTTTCTATTTTCTGAGTTTTTCTTCTCTGGTGATCAGCAGGAGAAAATGGCTCCTGCTTACCGGTCTCTGTGCGGGTCTTTTCCTGGGCATGTTCTATTACTACCTTGCGCAGACCCGTTATTATAGGGCCTCGATGATGGTAGTCGGTACCAAGGTTGCGCCTAAAATATATGCAGGCGTCCTGGACGAGTTGAATATACTCGCCAAGACCTCCTCTACAGACAAGCTGGCCCTCCAACTCGGTGTGTCTCCCGCCACTGCCCGGAATATTTTGTATTTCGAAACCGAGAACAGCATGAAGGAACCGCTGGCCAACGATACTTCCACCCGACTCAACCAGACCTTCGAGGTGATCATCGGTATCCGCAACAACCTGGCCGCAGACAGCATCCAAAATGCCATTATCGCCTATATCAACAACCTGCCCTATCTGCGGAATCTTTCGCGGATCCAACGGCTCGATGATTCCGAGACCGTTGCGTATCTCGAGTCCGACATGGTCAAGCTGGATTCGCTCAAGGACAGCTATAACAAATACCTCGGCAACTCCAGGGCCGGCGCTACGATCTCGATGTATCATGATGCCGTCAATCCTGCCACCGTATATGAGCAGGGACTGCTGCTCATCAGGGAGCGGGACCGTGTCCGCAGGGAGCTTTATGCGGAGAACGATGCCGCCGTGATTGTCGATCCGATAAAAGTAGCGAATACGGTACACTCCAGATCTCTTCCTTTCCTCCTGGTCATCCTGGGCGGCGGAGGCCTGTTCCTGGGCTATATTGCGGGAATGCTGGGAGAGATCCGGAGGAAAGTGATAACAGCGCCAGTTTAAATTTATGCCCATAAAGGAGATCGATCTCATCAGGGGCTGGATCGGGCGATACCGGCGAAATCCCAATTTCACACGGATGCTTACCTTCCTGAGCATGGACGTGTTATCCAAGATTTCCAGCTTTTTGCTGCTGCCCGTGTACCTGCGGCTGATGACGCAGGACGAATATGGTTTGTATTGCTACATCCTCACCATCGTCACCAGCTTTTCGGTGGTGCTGAATTTCGGCTTGTACGTTTCTCAGCCCAAATTTTATTCGGATGAGCACAAATCCGAAAAGCGCAAGATCGTCCTCTTCAATATCTTCGTTTTGCTCACTGTCCTGGTCGCCGTCTGCATTATCCCGGCATATGTCATGGGGTGGGATTATTATCTTATAAAGTTCCTCTTTAAGGATGATATCGGCTACGGCAAATTCCGCTGGGTGATGCTGATGGCCACCGTCGTTACCGTGTATATCGTGATCCTGAGCAACTACTTCGTGACCGCGGAAAAGGCCGGTCTTTTCCGCAAATACAATACGTTCCGCCTGGTGGTGATCAACGTCGTCGTTCTTTTGTGCTTATATTTTTCCAAAAGCGAAAAGATCCATGTGCGTCTCCTTTACAACTATCTCTGCGAGCTGGTCGTGCTGCTCATCTTCTTTTTCTATTATGCCGGCGAGATGAAACCGAAACTCGATATCGGCATGATGCGGGGTTTTCTGAAATTGGGTACCCCCGTGATGTTTACCGCGATCTGGGGCATGATCAGTAATTACTGCGACAAATTCTTTCTCGAGAGATATGGCACCGCCAAGGACCTTTCGTACTATTATCTGGCTTTCGCGGTGGCCAACGTGATCTACCTGATCTGCATGGCAGTCCATAATTCCTGGTTGCCCACCTTTCTCAAGGAAAAAGACATCGAGGTCAATATCCGAAAGACAAAAAAACTATTTTACCTCCTCGGGGGAGGTCTGCTGATCCTTGGCGTGTTTCTGATGATCGGTCTCTATGTGGCCATCCGGATCGGCATCATCTCCAATAAATATATGCCTGCGATGTATGTCCTGCCGATCCTGATCGTTGCACAGGTGGTCGCGGGCATGGTGCTGTTGTCATCCAACTACATGGTCTATTTTGAAAAGACGCATCATTCACTTTTCATCGGTTTGATCACCTGCGGGATCGGGGTAGCGGCAGCCTATCTGATGGTGCCGCCGTGGGGCGTACTCGGAGCCGTGATCGGCTATATGCTTGTCCAGGTCGCCCACTACCTGCTTTTCCGACTGGCCATCCGTTATCAGCTGGCCAGGCTCAAGGCCGGCAAACTCACGGCCATTTGATTATCTTTGTGTACCATGGAAAAATTCCCGCTGGTCTCCATCATCACGATCGTCTACAATGGCGAAAAACACATTGCGGATACCATCCGGAGCGTTGCGGCGCAGCAGTATCCCAACCTGGAATATATCATTGTCGACGGCGGCTCCAGGGATAATACCCTTGCTATCGTGGGACAATTTCCCGATGTGGTGACGACCGTCATCTCCGAGAAGGACGAAGGCATCAGCGACGCCTTCAACAAGGGATTGATGCGGGCCCGGGGAGAGATCATCGGGATGATCAATGCGGACGACTGGTATGAGGCCGGTGCTATCTCCCGGGCCGTCGCAGCCATGGGTGACAAGGATATCGTTTATGGCGATCTGCGCCTGTGGAAAGGCGGCGCCGTGGATTTTATCTATCGCGGCAGCCACGCGCATCTGCGGCGGGAAATGACGGTCAATCACCCCACCGTCTTTATCAGAAAAAGTTGTTACGACCGTTATGGGCTTTTCGACAAACAATATAAATGCGCCATGGACTATGATGTCCTGCTGCGTTTCCTCGTCAACGGCTGCCGGTTTGTCTATGTGCCCGCCGTGCTTGCCAATATGCGTTGGGAAGGACTGAGCGACAGCCGTTGGATGTTGGGGGTCCGGGAGACCTTGGCCATCAAGAACCGGTATTATCCCCGGGAACGGTTGGGCAACCGGCTTTACTTCTATAAACATGCGCTCGCCAATGGCTTGCCCCGGCTGCTCAAACGCCTTGGTCTCACCGGCCTCGTGAAACTTTACCGGTCGAAATTTGCCCGCGTTAAAAAGGTCTACGAATAGCGATTAGCGTAATCCCAGCTCCGCGTATCCGGCGGCCGTTCTTTCCGCCGTGCATTGCCAGGTATACTCCGAGAAGATAAGACGCTGAAGCGTTCCGTCAAAAGATGCGGCAGCTGCCCGTCGAACCGCATCCAGGATGGAGGCCGGCGATCCGGGTTCGCAATAAAAAGCATGATCGCCGAAATACTCCCGGGTGTCGCCCTTATCCGTGATAACGATCCGGCATCCCATGGCCGCGGCCTCGAGCGTGCTTAATCCGGTGGTTTCGAACCAGCTCGGCAGCACATGTACCTGGGCCTTTGCATAATAAGCCGCCAGCTCCGCTTGCGAAAGCGCAGGGATGAAGGAGATATTCGGCCCGGCTTCATTCCGGCAGGTCTCGTAATACTTCACCTGGTTTGCGGAAGGGGAACCGATGATCAGCAGCCGGTAGTCCGTGCCGTTGATCGCACGGATGAGATCGAGCTGATCTTTTCTGCCTTCTATCCGGCCGACGCAAAGAACCAGTTTCGGGTCTCGCTCGTGATCGGCTCCGGGCGGCACAAAAAGTGCGGTTTCCATGGCATTGGGAATGATCCGGTAATGCTGCTCCATCCGGTAATGACGGACGAGCCGGCGGTATTCACTGGCGGAATTGGGCAACAATAGCGAGGCCCCCTGGATGATCTTCCTGATCGACCGCCTCTGCCCGTAGAGCAGATACTCGGGACTCACGACCTTTTCGCCGTTCACCAGCATGCGGGCCACCACTTTGAGGTATTCGATGAGATCGCCGGACAACAGCCGGAAAAGAAACCGCGCCGGACCCGTTCTTGCCTTCTTATCATATTCCGAATAATCCACGAAGATGGTCGAAACCACATAAGGTTTGCCGGACAGCCGGACGTGTTTCAGGATATCCGCCGGCCGGATGATATTGAAGAAGTGAAGCAGATCGTAACCTGCATAATCGATGTCTTCATTCGTCAACCGAACATCGACGGCAATATCCAGCCGGCGCAGATGTTCAGCCGTACCCAGCACCTGCGTAGTATCCCCGCCCCGGTCCTTATACAGCGTAGCTCTGGCTATAAACAGCACTTTCAAGACGACCAGATTTTTGTTTTTTGTTGAATTCAGGAAATAACCCCGGGTAGAACGCCATGATCCAGACGACATACTCGGCGATGTTCATGATAAAACTGCCCGTGAACTGGTAGATAAAAATGAACAGGAAAAGCGCCAGGCGGTAATAGTTCGAGGAGACCCGGGTACGGAAATAGAAATAGACCTCCAGGATCAGCTTGAGGATCACCGTCAGCAGCCCTAAGGTCGCAAAAAGGTCTCCGATGGCATTCGGGATACCGACATCCTTTGCAGTAAACTTGGTGTAATGATAGAATTGGGCAAAAAGCGGCAGCGAATAGATCTTGGTCTGGCCCAGCCCCGCCCCGAACCAGAGGCTTGTTTTCTCGGCGATGTCCCTGCTTAAAATAAAGGAGTCGAAGGTCCGTCCGTTGAACGAAAGATCTCTTCCACCCAAGACATTGACCATCCGTTGAAAAACGAGATTGTTGGGCCAGAAAATGGCCATGCTACCCAGCGCCAGGGCTATGAACGTAACTCCGAGGATAAAGTATTTCAGATTCTGTTTCTTAAAGATGATGTTCCGGCTGTCCCAGACGACTATGGCTCCGAGCGAAAACGTGATGCTCAGGATCACGCCGAACGAAAGCGACAGGAACAAGGGGACCAATGCCAGCGCAAAATAAAGCCAGGCATACTTTAGCTCTTTGCGGGCGCCCTTGAGCAGGTAATAGATCACGATCGGCGCAAACGTAGTACAATAGAACGATGGCTCATAGGTCATCATCTGTAGCCGGTAGAACGTGATATGACCGAGCGACATGGCATTGTCGTACCAGAAGATCCGCCGGAGACCGGGAATCCTGAGAAAGATAAGCGCGGCGACCGTCATCCAGGCATTTATGATGAGGATCTTCTTGAAAATATACCGCAGGCTGTGACAGTTCTCGAGGTATTGCCAGAGGGCAAGGCAAAAAATATAGGTGGACAAAAGAAGAAGCCAGGACTTGAGATAAAAGGTATAGTCGAGAATGCCGACGATCACATGGGCGATAAATAGCGGGATCGTCAACGCAAAGAAATATTTGAGTTTCGATAACACGGGGTAAGGAAGCAGCCAGATCAGAAAAACCGGCGCCAGGAGCTGTGTCCAGAGGACCCCCAATGGAAGGAACACCCCATTGAAGCAAAAATAGAGCAGTGCAAATGGAAGATATTTATTGAACGATAAGGAAGTATTATCCATTGGTACCTCTTGTTTTAAGTAAACGGGCTGGAACGCCGCCATAGATGCCGTTCTCTTTATACAGGCCGGCAATGACCAGCGCTCCTGCGGCGATGATACACCCGTTCTCGATCACGGCACCGTCTAAAATAGTGCATTTGGCGCCGATCCAGCAATTATTTCCAACGCGGATACCCTGGTGGCTTACTCCTTGCAGCCGGATCGGGATGTCCAGACGCGAAAAATTATGGTTTTCCGCATGAAAGCTTACAAAGTTACCGACGATGGTATCGTCGCCCACCGTGATGCCGCCGGCGCAGCCATAAAAATTATCGGAACCGAGGCCCACATTGTTGCCGACCCGCAAGCCCTTTCCCAATTGCCTCAAACTGCCGGTACACTCTATCACGGTGCGTTTGCCTACAGAAACATTATCGCCAAACACGATGCCTTCTGCAGACACCGCGTCGAGAAAAGCATGCGCTCCGATGGAGACGCCGCGGCCGAATCGCATTTGCTGCTTGCACCGGAGCACGGCCCGCTTGCCAACAAAGGGGGCGGATCGCCACAAACGCAGCTTCCCGCGCAGCTTCATGAACAGCCGTCTCAGCAGTTCGCCCACCAGATATCCGGTAGGGATGCGTTTGTCGACTGCATAATCCTCCCGTTTGACCCCGGAAATATAGGCGTCGAGCAGCTTTCTAAACATTCGGTGTTTCTTTTCCGTTGAAAATGTTCATATAGTCGGAGATGATCTTATCCCAGCGGTATAGTTCGCCGACCCGCGCCAGATTCTCTTCTTTCCAGACCGCATGCTGCGCCGCGCCACGGCGGTCCTGCAGGATACAGGTCACATCTTCCGCAGAAGAGAAATAGCAGGCAGCGTCTTCCAGGATCGCCCTATTAAAGGGGTTCTTATGCGCTGCGATCGCGCAGCCACATGCCATCGCCTCGAGCAGGCTCGGGTTCGTTCCACCCACCGAATGCCCATGGAAATACAAGGAAGCATAGTGCCGGAGGGCGTTCACCGTGGGTTGATCATAGATCGCGCCCAGGAAACATATCTTCTCGTGCCGGTAAGTACCGGTGAGATATTTGCCGAACTTATTGCCGGTATTACCAACGAGCACCAGTTTTTTTTCTTTTTCCGAAGCCATCCAACCCCGGATGACCATCTCTACATTGTTCTCGGGTTCCATGCGTGCTATCAGCAATGTATAGTCATCCGGCTGTAGCCCCCACTGGCCGGGGATGCGGGGATCGTAGCGATCGGGTATCTCCGCGCCATAAGGGATGTAGACGGCTTCCCGGCCATATTTTTCATATAGATAATCACGGATACCAATAGAATCGGCTACCAGTACATCCCCGTGCCGGGCCGCCCAGGTCTCGGCACGCTGCAAAAACTTCCTGGTCAGCGGCCCGTATTTGCTGCGCTTCCACTCGAGCCCGTCCATGTTGACCACATTGAGTGTTTTCTTTGGCCAGATACGATGCCAGATGGAATTGCTGGTATAGCCCAGCTGCAAGAGGACATCGAAATCCCGTTTGCGCGCATCCTTCAAACAGTTCAGGTCATAGATGAACTGCCCTGCAGTACCGATCTTTGTCTCCCAATCCGTACAATGGATAATGTTGATGCCCCGCCATTCTCTCTCCCGGTACGGATGATCACTTGAATTGTAAACCCATACACTATGGCCGCGATGTACCAGACCCTGCGCAAGATATTGGGCAAATTGTTCGAATCCCCCATAGGCATTAGGGATTCCACGTGTACCTAATATTCCGATTTTCATTCTTTGGTCTGTTTTGAGGGGCCTTATAGCCTTCCCGCGCAAGAATTTTTGCAAATGTAATGGAACGCGGGTTTCCCCATTCTTTTTCTTGGCACGGGGGAAACGAATTGTCCCTCGGATGTATCTTACCGGTAAGTAGTATTTTTTAGACGGATTTTTTTTCGTTACTTTGCGGGCGCCTTGCATATATTTATAAACCAGCGAATTGCGCTCACCGAGACGAGTAAATTTCGCTCATTGATTATCCGGAAGTCTGCGCTCAAATGACTATCAGCAGACACGGAGCATGCAAGGGACCATTTTAATGGACCTGTTGTTCCCCAAAACATTGCTGCCATTGCCTATAGGAAATTAAGCCTTTCCAGGGCAATAACTTATTGGAAAAAGTGTTTATAGTGGGGTTTTTAGGGATTTTCTTGTGAAAAAAACTAATAGTTAGCATCAAGTTTGTGCAAAGGGGGCTTAAAAAATTTTTTGCTGAAGAACGATAATGAGTTAAACCAATGGTTCCCGGCCGGGTCGAACCCGCCGGAAGTCTGGTTGTGTAAAAGGCTGGTTAGTAGGGAATAATTTTAAAACGGACGATAAAAGTAAATTCAGTAAACCTTCATTCTTATGGTGGAAACCACAAGCATCGGAAAAACCAGGTTAGAGTACGGTAAAAAGGAGTATAGTAAAAAAGATTCCGGAAGCGAAAAACGACCGATCGACTTACGGGCCCACCTCTCTAACCGTCACCAATACTTTCTCGCAAAACGAATATTCGATATCACGGTTTCCGTCCTGGTGCTGCTCGTGGTGTTCAGCTGGCTGTTCCCCATTCTCTATATGCTGATCAAACTGGATTCCCGCGGCCCCATCTTCTTCGTTCAGCGCCGGGTGGGTTTCCTGGGTCGTTCTTTCTCCTGCCTGAAATTCCGGACCATGCGCGTCAATGCCGAGGCTAATTCCAAACAGGCCACGGAACACGATCCCCGGATCACGCGTATCGGCCGTTTCCTGCGCAATTCCAATCTGGACGAGCTTCCCCAATTCCTCAATGTGCTTGCAGGACATATGAGCATCGTCGGCCCAAGACCTCACATGTATAAAGATTGCGCTCAATTCTCGGCAGTAGTAGACGCCTATAAATTCCGCACCCTGATGAAACCCGGTATCACCGGTCTTGCCCAGGTCAAGGGCTATCGCGGCCCCGCCCGGAGCTTTGATAAGATCTTCAGAAGATACCAATGGGATGCCTTTTATGTACGAAATGCGAATTTCTGGTTAGATCTGCGCATAGTACACACAACCGCTATGCAGACTCTTTCGTATTTCATCAAGAAATTCCTCATCGAAGACGTTCCGGTGATGACGATTTCGAAAGACTTGATGGAGCCCCAAAAGGCAAATGCATTCAACTGATCCACACTTATAGCCCAGACTTGACGCTTTTTAACGTTTATGTGCCAAATAGGTGATAGACGTGTCGATTTCGCGGCCAAGCGTGCAACTTTTCCCGACCATCGTGTCGGGGTTATGTTTTTCAATGGGTTATAATGCTTTTATTTAACAGGATCAATGCAACGTTTTAGCTATCGGGCCTGTCAATGAAGCCATGGCACCGTTCTTGTAAACAATGTTCCGGGCCTTTTGCATTAGCAGAGAAAAACCAATCCTTCGTAACATGCAGAGTACAATTGTTGAAAGATCCATTCGTTGTCCGGAAAATTGGGAAAAGGGTAACTGGCAATTTATAAGAGAGTTTTGCGCTGACAATTATAACCATTTGATGTTCAAAAGGATAGTGGATATTAGTGTCTCGTTGATCGTCATTTTGACAATTTTTCCCTGGCTAATGCCTATCCTGATGCTGATCATCAGGCTCGATTCGAAGGGCCCTGTTTTCTTCAAACAAAAAAGAGTGGGTTTTCTTGGCAGGACCTTTTGGTGCTATAAATTCAGGACCATGTATGTCAATGATTGTGCGGACACGAAGCGTGCTTCGTCCGGCGATCCCCGGGTTACCCGTATCGGCTGGTTCCTGCGCAACACCTGTTTAGACGAGGTTCCCCAATTCTTTAACGTTCTTTTAGGACATATGAGCATCGTAGGACCACGGCCGCATATGATCAAGGACACGACAGAGTTTTCCAATCTCATCGATAACTATTCGTATCGTCATCTGGTTCGTCCCGGCATCACGGGATTGTCGCAGGTCCGCGGCTATCGCGGTCCCGCCACTACCTTCGAAAGCATCCTACGCCGCTACCAGTGGGACTCCTACTATGTACGGAACCAAAGCACCTTGCTCGACTTGCGGATCATGGCCGGTACTGCCTATCTGATCGTCAACTCACTGCTGAACAGAAACAACCCCGTTCCCGTAGACACTCCTGCGCCGGCGCATCTGGACAGCCGGCCCCTGGCCCGGGCGGCCAATAAAAAAATTGCGTAATTTCACGCATGCTTGTCAATAGAAGAAGTGTCCTCAAGCGCCTCGCGCTCGTTTCCGCCGGCGCCGTCCTCCTCCCTGCCTGTTTCCACAACCCGGCAAAACCGGCGATCCTCACCAGGAATTTTCAGCTCTCCGGCGACCAGGAGGAGCAGCTCGAAACGCTTAGCTCCGCTATCATTCCCTCCGGAACCACGCCCGGCGCCAAAGAAGTATCGGCACATCGTTTTGTCCTCAGGATGCTGGATGACTGTTTCTCCAAAGACGACCGCGACAAATACCTTCGCGGCCTCGGCCAGCTCGACAAGGCTTCGCAGCAGACGGCCGGTGTCTCCTTTCTCGAAGCAGACCCCGCGCAGCGGGCTACCCTGCTCACCGCATTGGAAACAAAAAAATTGCCGGACCAGGACCTCGACTTCTTTTATGCCACGACAAAAAGGCTAACTATCCAGGCTTATATGTCGTCGCAATACTATCTGACGAAGATCCAGGTCTACGAGCTGGTGCCCGGTCGCTGGCATGGCTGTGTACCCGTAAAACCCACTATCGCATGAACACAAATTTCGATGTTATCGTAATCGGCTCCGGAATGAGCGGCGGCTGGGCTGCCAAGGAATTCACCGAAAAAGGGTTCAAGACCCTCGTGCTGGAAAGAGGACGCGAGGTCCGGCATATAAAAGACTATCCCACGACCAACATGATGCCATGGGAATTCGAGCATCGCGGAGAGATACCTTATGATATCGCACACGCCAATCCCGTAGTCAGCCGGTGCTATGCTTTCCGGGAAGACGCCATGCATTTCTTTGTGAAGGATACCGAACATCCCTATGTGCAGGAAAAGCCATTCGACTGGATCCGCGGCTACCAGGTAGGCGGCAAATCCATTATGTGGGCCCGGCAAACCCAGCGCTGGAGCCATTTCGATTTCGAAGGGCCTGCCCGTGACGGCTTTGCAGTGGACTGGCCGATCCGGTACAGCGACCTCGCGCCCTGGTATAGCTATGTAGAGAAATTCGTGGGCGTCTCCGGCAACAAGGATGGTCTGCCGAATCTCCCCGATGGAGAATTCTTACCCGCGCTCGACCTAACCTGTGTCGAGGACTATTTTAAAGATTTTATCGGGCAGCACTATAAGGACCGGCACGTCATCTATGGCCGCTGCGCACATCTGACGCAGCCTACGGAGCTCCATCTGCAGCAGGGTAGGGGTCAATGTCAGAAAAGGGATCTTTGTCAGCGCGGCTGCCCCTTTGGCGGATATTACAATTCAAATTCCACCACGATCCCCTGGGCGGAGCGTACCGGCAACCTGACCCTCAGGCCATTTTCCGTGGTGCATTCCATCTTATACGACGACAAGAAAGGGCAGGCCACCGGCGTTCGGGTCGTCGACGCCAACACCCACGAGACCTTTGAGTTTACCGCGCCCATTATCTTCGTCAACGCGGGCGCGCTCAACACAAACCTGGTCCTGCTCAACTCCATCTCTAAGCGTTTCCCGCATGGACTGGGCAACGACAACGGCCTGCTTGGGAAATACGTAGCCTTTCATAATTACCGCGGACACATCTCCGCGGATTATCATGGCTTTTTGGATAGCACCACCGATGGCCGCCGGCCCACGGCGGCTTATATCCCCCGTTTCCGCAATGTATTCAGGCAGGAGACCGATTTTCTGCGCGGCTATGCCGCGGGGTTCGGCGCATCCCGGGGCACGGAACACGATTACCGGGGATTCGGCGACAGCCTCAAGAAGAACCTGGATCATGGCTCGCTGGGCCCCTGGCGCGTGGGTTCGCATATGATGGGCGAGACGATACCCAAGGAGACCAACACGGTAAGCCTCGATCCTTCGCTCAAAGATGCATGGGGCATCCCGCAGCTGAAGATCGATATCGGCTATGACGACAACGACGAGAAGATGCTGAAAGACTTCTTTGCACAGCTCACGGAGATGTATACCGCTGCCGGCTTCACCAATATCAAAACCGGCGATTCCGGTCAGGCGCCCGGTCTCGATATCCATGAAATGGGCGGCGTTCGAATGGGTAAGGATGCAAAGACTTCGCTGCTGAACAAGTGGAATCAGCTACATTCATGCCCCAACGTCTATGTCACGGACGGCGCTTGTATGACCTCCACGTCGACGCAGAATCCTTCGCTGACGTATATGGCGCTGACTGCCCGGGCCGTTAACCATGCGGTATCTGAGGCGCATAAGGGGTGATGACAAATTTGTCAGTAACCGCACGCCCGGGGATGGTATTTAAAGTCTGGTAGATTTTATTTAGTTTTACCCGGTTAGCAACTCCTCCGCCTGACCGTACGTAAAACTTAGGTAATGAAAGGTTTTTTATTGATGCTGGTATCCTTTGCAGCGATCTTTATTGTTCTCAATGCCGGTTATTATAAGGAGTGGTTCAGCGCGAAACCGGTGCAATACTGGTCCGATTTCCTCAAGGAAAAGGATGATACCCTCGACCGGGCCGGTATCCTCCGGCAGCGGTACGGCGCTGTCTATACCATCTGCATGAAGGTAAAGGATGTGATGACCCAAAAAAAGGTCGCGCACCCTGTGATCCTTTTCGAACCCAATAGCTTTTACAAGGATTCGCTGCATATCTATCCGAATATCCATGCCCCCGAGCCGGCGTTATTCTATTATTATACCGGGCTGGAAGGCGTGTGGATGAATTCCCCGGATGTCGGCAAGGCAAATTTCTTGCTGCAGATGTCCAAAAAAGGTATCAAGTTACAGGAGATCACCAATCCCGAGCAATTGAAACGCGTCCTGGCCTTTTATAAAAAATACCCCCCAAGCCTCTAAGCCTATGCCTTTCCTCGTCTATCTGCTGCTGCTCATCCTTTATCTTGTTTCGGGTTTGGGTATCCTCCAGCTCTTCGGACTTCGGCTGAAACCTGCCTATACCATCACGCTTTCGCTGCTGCTGGGCATTGCCCTGGCTTCCTTCCTGCCCTTCCTGCTGCAACTTTTCTATATTCCGCTCACGGCCTTTTCGGTCTTTGGAGTGCTGGTGTTGGGCGCGATTCTGCTGAGTATCCCCACCGTGATGGACATTCGCCGGAAGGGATTCGGCGGCCTGCGTGCCAGCCTGGTGCCCGGACGTTTCCTGGTTCAGCCGTATGAGATCCCCTTTTGGGTGATCATTGGCTTTCTGATCTTCGTCAGCGTATGGCGGTGTTATTATTATCCCCCGATCTCACGCGACGCGCTTAGTGGCCCCGAAGCCATCGCCGAATACGCCTTTCGCGAACATACCCTGATCAATTCCTTTTTCAAGGTCGATCTTTGGTCTACCAATAACGAGTTCAAGTCGCCATTTCTGATCTGTTTGCAGCTAATCTATAAGCTGGCCGGTTTTCCCTTTGGTCAGGTATGGTTAAGTCCTATTTTTATCTGCCTCATCGTTTTTCTCTATAATGCCCTCCGGGAAAAGGTACATCCCATTATCGTAGGCATCCTCCTGCTTCTCTTCATCATGACGCCGGAGATGTATGCCTACACCTTTATGATCCTCTATGACTATAGCAATATGGTCTATATGTTCCTGGGGCTTTATTTCCTCTTCGCTAGTTTTTCCGGCGGGGATAAAAAGAATTTTTACTTTTCCAGTTTGCTCCTCGGCATTGCCACCTATATCCGGTCCGAGACGCTGGCCCTGGCGTTGCTCTTTCTGCCGCCGATGATCCTCGCGCAACGGCGCACAAAGCTGCCCTGGAAAGGAATGGCAATCACGGATGTCCTGTTCTTCCTGCCGGCGTTCATCGGCTATTATCTTCCTAACGGGGTTTATATCCAGCATTACCTGCCGGTGCATTACGACGTCGGTGCGCTGGTGAATGCCAACCTGGGGGATGTGTCGCCCCTTTTCAAGCGGTACGGCGATATCGTCAACCGACTGCTCGTGAGCGATTTTGGCGTCAAGCTCTGGGGCTATATCTTTTTTGTCACCGCCGCCCTCCTGGTGGCCGAAGCGGTGTTCGTCCGCCGGTTTACCCGTGAAGCATTGAACTGGCTGTATGCCATTGCCATCCTGTACCTGGGGTTAGGCCTCCTCGGCTGGGTGCTGCCGATGGTAGACCTCAACGATACCACGAAACGAGGGATGTTCAAAATGCTTCCTTTGTGCCTCATGTACCTGGCGAACAACACCCTGCTGGTCCGCCTTTCGCAGACCATCTCGCGCTGGGAGCTCGTCCCGGCAGATACAAGGACCGCCGGCAAACCCGCCGTCGCGGCGACCAGGACCGTCCTGACCCGGTCCGGCAAAACGGTGCCGGCGTCCGGTTCCGGCTCTGGTTCCGGCAAGGCTCCTGTTGCCGGAAAGACCGCCCCCGCGGCGCCGGGGGGGCGCCGCAAACGTAAGAAGTAAAAAGTACCAGGGAAGACGCTAAACGCACAACGCCGCGCCGCGGATGCCCGGTAACTTTGTCTTACAAAATCACAAACATATGTGTGCAGTCAATACCGTAAATGCCGGGCATTGCCATCATAGACCGGCGCTTCTTCCCAGCGTTCTCCATAACAAATGTTCCCGTTGCCGCCGGGGAGACCTTTACGTGGGACACAACCCCTATAACCTGAAAACCTATATGCAGATGAACGCGCACTGTCCCGTATGCGGCCAGCGCTTCGAGATAGAACCCGGATTCTGGTATGGCACCGGTTTTGTGAGCTATGCCTTGTCCGTTGCCGTTTGTGTCGCCACGTTTATCGCCTGGAAGGTGCTCATCGGCTTTTCCCTGGACGATAACCGGCTGTTCTGGTGGATGGGGCTCAATGGCCTGTTGCTGGTCGTTATCCAGCCCGTGCTGATGCGTCTCTCCCGGACCATCTGGCTCAACTTCTTCGTTCATTATAAGACGCGGTACGCGTCTTGTCCGAAGGACAATCATTAGCGTTTTGCTCGAAATCCGCTATTTTTCTGTCAGCGGATTTTGAGCACATTACGATCCGTTAACCGCCTCAATAATTTAACGATGCCCGATTTCAAAGTGCCATCCCGCGACCAGCTTGCCCCCGACGCCCAGACGATCTACGATCAGTTCCAGCAAAGCATCGGAAAGATGCCGAACCTCTATGCCGCCATCGGCTATTCTTCCAATGCCCTCGCGACCTATACGCAATATGTGAAAGGACAGGTGAAGAACACCTTTCATGCCCGGGACCGGGAAGGCATCTATCTGATCGTTTCCGAGCTCAACGGCTGTGCATATTGCCTGGCGTCCCATACCGCTTCCGCCGTTAAAGCCGGGTGGAAAGAGGAAGACACGCTTTTGGTGCGCGCCGGCACCCACCCCGAACGGAAGTGGCAGGTGATCTATGGCATCATCCGCTCTGCTATCGAGAACAAAGGCGCCGTCGACGACACATTGCTCGATGCCTTTTATGGCCTTGGTTTCAGCCAGGGTGGCCTGATGGACCTTTTTGTGCTCATCAATGTGATGAGCTTTACCAACTATGTGTTCCGGCTGACGCAGATCCCCATCGATTTTCCCGCGGCTAAGACGATCTGATGTGGAACGTTGTGGAACGGTGCAGTTTTTTTTCGGCGCGTGATCGGAATTATGGCTAGCTTCATCAACTCAACCTTGTTATATGTTGGTGAAGACATTTGGCAGTGCGGTGTATGGGGTGGAGGCGATCACCATCACCGTCGAGGTGAACGTTACCGAAGGGTTGCACACCTTCATTGTAGGATTGGCAGATAGCGCGGTAAAAGAAAGTATCCAACGCATAGAAAGCGCCATCAAGAGCAATGGCTTCCATATGCCCCGAACCAAGATCATCGTCAACCTGGCGCCGGCGGGCATCCGTAAATATGGCGCGGCATTCGATTTGCCCATCGCCCTGGGTATCCTTGCCGCCAGCGAACAGGTCCCTGACAGTGCGCTCCTCAGTCAATATGTGATCATGGGCGAGCTAGGTTTGGATGGCAATATTCATCCCATCAAAGGCGCCCTTCCCATCGCCATCCAAACCGGTAAAGAAAAATTCAAAGGGCTGGTCCTTCCCGGCCAGAACGCCGAGGAGGCGGCCATTGTCAAACAGCTTCCCGTATTTTCGTTCGGCCATCTGCGCGAGGTCATCGGCTTCTTTAAGGACAATGCCGCTATTAAACCCGTTGTTGCGTCCGGCAGGGAATCGCTTGCGCTGCCTTCCCCTTCCGCAGAATTGGATTTCAACGAAGTCAAAGGCCAGGAGAATATCAAAAGGGCGCTGGAGATTGCGGCTGCGGGCGGCCACAATATGATGATGATCGGACCTCCGGGCGCGGGAAAGACGATGCTGGCGCGGCGTCTGCCATCCATCCTTCCCCCGCTGAGTCTGCAGGAAGCGCTGGAAACGACGAAGATCCATAGCGTTGCGGGCAAATTACCCCCACATACTACCCTGCTTTATCAGCGCCCATTTCGCTGCCCGCATCACACCATCTCGGCCATGGCCCTTGTAGGCGGTGGCAGCATTCCTCAGCCCGGTGAGATCTCGCTGGCCCACAATGGCGTGTTGTTTCTCGATGAACTGCCGGAGTTCAACCGGAGCACGCTGGAGGTCATGCGCCAGCCGATGGAAGACCGAAAGGTGACCATCAGCAGGGCGGCGCTGTCCGTAGAGTTTCCCTCCTCGTTTATTCTCATCACCTCCATGAATCCCTGTCCGTGCGGATACTACAACCATCCCAGCAAGGAGTGCACCTGTCCGCCGGGCGCGGTATTGAAATATCTAAACCGCATTTCCGGCCCGTTGCTGGACCGGATCGATTTGCACGTGGAGGTAGTACCGGTGCCCTATACACAATTGTCGGCCCGCGAGGCCGGAGAGAGCTCACAACAGATCCGTCAGCGGGTGCTGGCGGCACGGGAGATTCAGCGCCTGCGATATGAATCCGCCACGTCCTTACCGACGCATTGCAATGCCCAGATCAGCGGAAAATTATTGCGTCACTATTGCCGGATCGATGCTGCCGGCGAACAGCTGCTACGCATGGCGATGGAGAAATTAAAGCTTTCGGCGCGCGCCCACGACCATATCCTGAAGATCAGCCGCACCATTGCCGACCTTTCGGCGAGCGAAGCCATCCGTGCCGAACACCTGGCCGAAGCGATCCAATTCAGGAGCCTGGACCGCGAAGGATGGGCGGTTTGATCATAGGTCTCACAACCGCTACGGCATAGCTTACAACCTTTCGAGCATTTCGACCACCTTCTCGCGCTTGAGGATCAGGTAGCCGATACGGTCGTTGCTGATCCCGGGCTTGAGCTGATAGCTGAATTCCAGTTGGTCATCTTTGACCGCCGTCTCGAAATAATTGAATAAAATATTGGGATAGACCTTGAGCTCTTCGCCGATCTCATAAAGATGGGTGGACAGGATAAAAAGCGAACGCCGGATCTTGATCAGACCCCTGATCACGGTAAGGGAGCACTTCATCGCATCCTGGACATTGGTACCCTTGAACAGCTCGTCGATGAGCACCAGCCATTTCTTCTGGTTGCCGATCTTC
>Ga0134126_10000960_pt1 | contig 36596 bp, 39 predicted proteins | sample KB31752_FD_96881 | JGI IMG/M metagenome (GOLD analysis project Ga0134126, IMG submission 96881) | Terrestrial soil microbial communities with excess Nitrogen fertilizer from Kellogg Biological Station, Michigan, USA - KB3-175-2 | ecosystem: Environmental > Terrestrial > Soil > Unclassified ...
GTGCTCAGATTGTAGGTGCTGCTCGACTGGATGTTGAGGCCGGTATATTTCAGCGGCGCGACCCCGTCTGGCTGCAAGCCCGCCGTAAATGGTACCACCTGGAGGGCGGCGACGGCGTCATTGGACGACTGAACCGCAGCGTCGAAGGCGCTGGCATTACCGGATTGCGCCGCGACCGCTGCATTGCTCAACTGGAGCGACAAGCTGCCGAGTACGGTGCGGTTTTGGCCGATTTGGGTCTCGGCGGCGCTGTAGGTCGAATATTGCTGGCTGAGATTGGCCGATTGCTGCTGGAGGATGCCGACGGTCGGGTCCTCGGACTGCGCCTTCAGCTGGGCGATCTTCTTGTTGAGCTGCGCGGTGATCTGGTTGCCGACGAGCGCCAGGCGGCTATTGGTCTGCAAGGAGGCGTTCGCGGCATTGACGGCGGCGAGCTTGCTCATCAGCGCCGTGGTCGCCGCCAGGACCGATTTGATCGCGCTCGTCGTCACCGTCGGTCTCCGAATGGCTGCGGAGCCTTTGTCGCTCCGCAGCTCGATTTGTACCGCTCCACTCTAATTTACCCCGGTAAAGGACCGGTAAAGAACGATACCCTCGGCACCGGCCAACCCTCGGCGTCAGCGGTGCTTTTCTGCCGCCGTTAAGGGATTATTTGCCAAACCCCTGCTAGTTCTTGAGCAGCACTGGCAGGCGGCGTTCATGAGTTTGCTGAGCGAGGGTCCGGTCCTGGTTACCGGCGCCGACGGCTTCATCGGCTCCCACGTGGTGGAGGAGTTGCTCGCGCGCGGCGCCGCGGTGCGCGCCTTCGTTATGTATAATTCGTTCAACTCCTGGGGCTGGCTCGACCGGCTGCCGGAATCGGCTCGGGACGGTATCGAGGTGATCGCCGGCGACATCCGAGACGGCGATTGTGTGCGTCGGGCGATGAGCGGTTGCTGCAGCGTCCTGCACCTGGCGGCGCTGATCGCGATCCCGTTTTCCTATGACGCGCCTCAGGCCTATGTCGACACCAATGTGAACGGCACGCTCAATCTGCTGCTCGCGGCACGCGATGCGGGCGTCGGCCGGTTCGTACATACGTCGACCAGTGAGGTCTATGGCACGGCACAGACGGTACCGATCAGCGAGAGCCACCCGCTGCATGCGCAATCACCTTATGCAGCCTCGAAGATCGGTGCTGATCAGATGGCGCTGGCGTTCCACGGCTCTTTTGCCGTGCCGGTAACCGTCATACGGCCTTTCAACACCTACGGGCCCCGCCAGTCGGCCCGCGCCGTCATTCCGACCATTGTCACGCAGCTGCTCGCCGGGACCCGGCGGGTCCGGCTCGGCGCGCTGCATCCGACGCGCGATTTGTCCTTCGTGCGCGATACGGCCCAGGGTTTGATTGCCGGTCTCGATGCGCCGGCCGAGAGCGTGCTCGGCGAGGTGGTCAATCTCGGCAGCGGGTTCGAGGTCGCGATCGGCGACCTCGCGCACGAGATCGCGGCACTGATCGGAACGCCTCTGGTGCTCGAGCAGGATCGCGAAAGGCTTCGGCCCGAAAAGAGCGAGGTCGAGCGGTTGTGGTCCGACAACCGCAAGGCCGCTCGGCTGCTTGGCTGGCAGCCGCGCTATGCCGGTATCGAAGGCCTCCGTCGGGGTCTCTCCGAGACCATCGACTGGTTCAGGGATCCCGCCAATCTCGGCGTCTACAAGCCGACAGCCTATAACCGCTGATGGCCCAGGCAAAACGTCAGTTCCAGTTCGATCTCGACGTCACGGTGGCGGCGCTGCGCAGCGTGCTTCCGGAAACATGCGAACGTGTGCCGCTGCATCAGCCGGTTTTCGCCGGGAAAGAGTGGGATTACGTCAAGGAGTGCCTTGACAGCACGGTGGTGTCGTCGATCGGCAGCTTTGTCGGCCGGTTCGAACGGCAGATGGCGGAACTCGCCGGGACGCGCCATGCGGTTGCGATCGTCAATGGCACCGCGGCGTTGCATGTGGCATTGCTGCTGGCTGGCGTGCGCCCGGGGGACGAGGTGTTGGCTCCGACCCTCACCTTTGTCGCTACGGCGAATGCGATCAGCTATTGCGGAGCGGTGCCGCATTTCATCGACAGCAGCCTCGTTACCCTCGGTATCGATCCCGATCGGCTTCGCGATTATCTCCGCGACATTGCCGAGCGCCGCGGCGACGAGGTGATCAATCGCCGGACGGGACGGGTCATCCGCGCGCTGGTGCCGATGCATACCTTCGGGCATCCGGTCGACATGGAGCCCGTACTCGACGTTGCAGCGGAGTGGGGGCTCTTCGTCATCGAGGACGCAACCGAATCGCTGGGCAGCCGGTATAAGGGGAAGCCGACGGGGGGCTGGTCCCGGCTTGCCGCATTCAGCTTCAACGGCAACAAGATCGTCACCACCGGTGGTGGCGGCGCGATCACGACCGACGACGAGGCGCTTGCCGAGAAGGCGAAACATCTCACCACCACGGCAAAGCTGCCGCACCCCTGGGCCTTTGTCCACGATGCGGTAGGGTTCAACTACCGCATGCCCAACCTCAATGCTGCCCTGGGCTGTGCGCAGCTGGAGCAGATTCACGGCTTCCTGGCAAGCAAGCGAAAGCTCGCAGAGCGTTACCGTCGCGCGCTGGCGGGCGTCCCGGGCGCTAGCTTCGTCGCCGAGCCGCCCTTCGCGCGCAGCAATTACTGGCTCAACGCGCTGCTGCTCGACGAGCAGCATGCCGACGCGCGCGAGCAGCTGCTCGAGCGCTGCAATGCTGCCGGCCTTTGCTGCCGGCCCGCCTGGACCTTGATGCACCACCTGCCGATCTATCGCAATTGTCCGCGCATGGAGCTGCCGGTCGCAGAAAGCGTCGCGCGTCGGCTCATCAATCTGCCGAGCGGCGCGGGGCTCGCCGAAGCCGGCGGAGGCTGAGGCATGGCGCGCCGCAAGATCTGCGTCGTGACGGGCGGCCGCGCCGATTATGGACTTCTCTATTGGCCGATGCGTGAGATAGCCGCCTCGGCAAAATTCGAGCTGCAGATGATCGCTACCGGGATGCACCTAGCTCCGGAATTCGGCGCCACGCTGGCGGCGATAGAGCGCGACGGGTTCCACATCGGTGCGCGAGTCGAGATGCTGCTGGCCAGCGACACGCCGGTGGGCATCGCCAAATCGATCGGCCTCGGCGTTATCGGTTTTGCCGACGCGCTCGACCGCTTGCGGCCGGACCTGCTGTTGCTGCTCGGCGACCGTTTCGAGATCCTTGCCGCAGCACAGGCGGCGCTCGTCGCGCGAGTGCCGGTGGCGCATCTCTGCGGCGGCGATGTCACGGAGGGAGCCTTCGACGAAGCGATCCGCCATTCTATCAGCAAGATGGCACATCTTCATTTTGCCACCAATGCCGACGCTGCTCGCCGACTGCGCCAGCTTGGCGAGGATCCCGAGCGAATTTTCACTGTCGGCAGCACCGGGATCGACGCGATCCTGCGGACGCCGCCAATGTCGCGCGACGATTTGGAGCGGGCGACCGGCCTCGACCTCGGCAGGCGCCTGCTGTTGGTGACGTTCCACCCGGCCACGCTCGGCCGTCGCGCGGCGCAAGATGAATTGGAGGAGCTGCTCGCCGCGCTCGAGGCGCTAGGCGACAGCCTCTCGATCGCCTTCACGCGTCCCAATTCCGACCCCGAGGGTCGGCTGGTGGCGCATCGCCTGGAGGGCTTCTCTGCCGTCCATGCCAATGCTCGTCTCTTCGCGGCGCTGGGGTCGCATACTTATCTGAGCCTGCTGCGTTATGCCGATGCGGTGGTCGGCAACTCTTCCAGCGGACTCTACGAGGCGCCCTCCTTGGGCACCCCGACCGTGGATATCGGCGATCGTCAGCAGGGGCGGCTGAAGGCAACCTCGGTGATTTCGTGTCCGGCGGAACGCGCAGCCATTTCGGCGGCGATCGCCGAGGCACTGCGGCGGGGCAAGAAGGTGGTAGCCAATCCCTATGGCTCGGGCGATGCATCGCGGCGCATTGTCGAGATCCTCGCTTCGGTTCCGGATTTCCGTGCTCTGATCCGGAAGCGCTTTTTCGATTTTCAGCAAGGAGAGCGCTGAATGCGCCGAGGCGTGCTGATCATTGCGGAGGCCGGCGTCAACCACAATGGATCGCCGGGGCGAGCGCGCGAACTGGTGGACGCGGCTGTCGCCGCCGGCGCCGACGTGGTCAAATTTCAGACGTTTCATGCCGACCTGATCGCGACGCGCAATGTCGGGAAGGCGGACTATCAGCAGCGTACCGGCGCTGCCGATGAAACCCAGCACGCGATGCTGCGCCGCCTGGAGCTCGACGAGGCCGCGCATGCCGATCTCATCGCCTATTGCGGCTCGCACGGCATCGAGTTCCTCTCGACGCCGTTTGATCTGCCGAGCATCGATCTGCTCGCCGGGCGACACCGGTTGAGGCGGCTCAAGATATCGTCAGGCGACCTTACGAATGGGCCCTTGTTGCTTCACGCCGCACGCACCGGTGCATCGATCGTCCTTTCCACAGGCATGAGCACGCTGGGCGAGATTGAGGCTGCGCTTGGCATCCTGGCCTTCGGTATGTCTGCGGCTCCAGGCGCAGCGCCCGGGGAAACCGCCTTCGCCGCTGCCTATCAGAGCGAAGTGGGGCAGGTAGCGTTGCGCGCCCGCCTTAGCTTGCTGCATTGCACGAGCCAATATCCGGCGCCGCCTGCCTCGGTCAATCTGCGCGCTATGGAGACAATGGGCGAAGCTTTCGGACTGCCGGTCGGCTATTCCGACCATACGCTCGGCATTGCCGTCGCCATCGCCGCTGCCGCCCGCGGTGCCGTTGTCATCGAGAAGCACTTCACGCTCGATCGCGGACTTCCTGGTCCCGACCACGCTGCCTCGCTGGAACCGGATGAACTCCGGCAGATGGTCGCGGCAATTCGCGAGGTCGAGGCAGCGCTGGGCAGCCCACTCAAGACACCGGCTGAATGCGAGCAGGCAACGCGGGCGGTTGCGCGGAAGAACTTGGTCGCTGCTTGCGCCATCCGCGCCGGCGATATTTTCGGCGCGGCCAACCTTGACTGCAAGCGTGCCCCGGGGGGCATGAGCGCGATGCATTATTGGGACATGCTGGGCCGGGTGGCGCAGCGCGACTATGCGGCGGACGAGCCGATCGAGCCGTGACGCCTCCGATCATCATCATTGGCGGCGGCGGCCACGGGCGGGTGATACTCGATGCGTTGCTCTGCGTCAGCGCTCCCGTCATCGGCATCGTCGATCCGGATCCAGGCGTCGCCGGGAACTTGCCGCGCGGTGTTCCCTGGCTCGGCGGCGAGGAGGTGCTGCTGCGCTACCCTCCGGAGACCCATCGCTTGGCTAATGGCATCGGCGGAATCGGCGAACCGCGGCGGCATGCAGCGTTTGAGCGTTTCGTTGCCGCCGGATATGGTTTTGTCGGGGTCCGCCATCCCTCGGCGACGGTCGCGTGCGACGTTGCGCTGGCCGATGGCTGCCAGATCATGGCCGGCGCGGTTGTCCAGACGGGAGCTAAGATTGGCGCCAACGCGATCGTCAATACCCGCGCCTCGGTCGATCATGACTGTATCGTCGGCGAGCATTGTCATGTGGCGCCGGGAGCGGTCCTGTGCGGCGATGTCACCGTCGGTGCCGGCACGCATGTCGGTGCCGGTGCGGTGGTCATTCAGGGGGTACGGGTCGGCAGGTTCTCGATAATCGGCGCCGGGGCGGTCATCCTGAGCGATGTTCCCGATCACATGGTCGTCGTCTCTGAACGCAAGCGACGCGAGCGGCCAAGTTGAGACGTCACCAGGCGCTGAGGCCGCCGTCGACGATAATATTCTGTCCGGTCATGTAGCGTGAGGCGTCGGAGGCGAGAAAGATCGCCGCGCCCACCATGTCGTCCGCCTCGGCCATGCGGCCCAAGGGAACGCGAGCCGAATAGCGTCGGCTGAATTCGCTGTTCTGGCCGCTCGAGACGCCGCCGGGGGTCAGCGTATTCACCCTAACCCCACGCTCTGCCCAGGCGGTGGCGAGGTGCCGCGTGAGTCCAATCACGCCCGCTTTCGATGCGGAATAGACCGCCGGCGTATTGATCGGGCGGCCGTTATATTCAGAACCTGCATAGATGCGTTGGTCGGGCGCCATAAGGCCATAAATCGAGGCGGTCTGGATGATGCTGCCGCCGCCGTTCTCCGCCATTCGGCCGCCGAGGGTCTGGGCGACCAGGAACATGCCGTCGAGATTGACGGCCATAATGTCGCGCCAGGTCTTAAGATCGTATCGCTCGATCGGAGCGAAGAAAGCGTCGAGATCGCGGCCTTTGGTGGCCGCATTGTTCATCAGGATGCGCACGCTACCCAACCTCGACTCGACCGTCTCGCTCATGCGGCGAACGGCGTCCGGATCGGCGACATCGCACGCAACCCCGAGAGCCTTCACCCCATGCCGGCGGGAGATCTCGGCGGCCACCGCGGCGGCCGGTTCCGCTTCGAGATCGACGAGGGCTAGATCGGCGCCGAACTCGGCAAGCCCCGCGGCAAAGCGCCGGCCGAGGATGCCGCAGGCCCCGGTGACGAGAGCGGTCCTGCCGGTCAGGTCGAAGAGTTTGCGATAGGAAGCTTCTGTCATTCCGGTCATTCGGCGGCGGCCGCGGCGGTACGGCTTTCGAGCAGGAATTCAACCAAGCGGAAATCGAGCTCGCTGTCGATATCGAGGGAACGTTCCTCGGGCATCACGTGGAGGCGGGTGAGCAATCCGAATACGCCGGCGCCGGCACGGAAGTCGGCAGCCCACCAAGCGTAGATCGAGGCGTTCATATCGAAACATTCCGGTGCGTCCTGACGGCGGACGATCGCCGAGGCCGGCGGTTTGCTCAAGCCGACCGTGCCGTCGGCACGCCGCTCCACCAGATTGAAATAGGGCGACCGGCGCGCCGGAGCGCCGGTGATGACGTTGGCGCCCGGCTGCTGCTCCAGCAGTGATACGACGGCGCGAATATCTTCTGGCAGGCGGAGCGGCGACGTCGCGTCGAGGTCGACGACGACGTCGAAGGCCGTACCGATCTGACGTTCGACGTTCTCCAGGCAATGGCGCATCGCTGGCAATTTGGCAGCGGTGTCGTTGGCGAGTGCATCCGGCCGCTGCACCAGGCACGTTGCGCCATGCCGATGCGCAATCGACAGGAGCTGCTCGCTGTCGCTGCTCACGGCAATGGCATCGAAGAGACCGGAGGCGCGCGCTTGGTCGAGTGAATGCGCGATCAGGGGTTTGCCGGCGATGAGTCGCGTATTCTTGGAGCGCACGCCCTTGGAGCCGGCGCGGGCACAGATCATGCAGAGCCGCCTCACGGCGCAATCCATTGCTGCTCGGCGGCTGCGCGCTCGGCCGCAGCGATCAGTGCCAGGGTGGTGGCGCCTTCCTCCGCGGTACAAAGACGATCGCGGTGATTGCCCAGGGCGGAGCGGTGTTGGTCGAGGTAGGTGGCGTCGCGGTCGACCACGAAATGTCGATCTCCTCCATCGATCCTCAGGGTGCCGCGGATGAGATCGGCGCGGATCGTCTGCGCCGGCGTGTTGATGACAAGTTCGCGGGCCGCCTGTCGGTCGAGATAGTTGAGTTGCGCGGTGACCACCGGACAGCGCTCAAAGGAAAGGAGCAGCCCTTGGACGGCGTCGGTATCGATTTGAAGGGTCTCGCATTGCGCGGAGAGAGCGGCCACCCTCTCGCACGCGCCGAAGAGCCAGAGCAGATAATCGAGCTCGTGGCTGAGATCGCGCAGCACGCCGCCGCCGGCCGCGCGCGAGGCCGATGCCGTGGCGCGATAGTCGCGCCCCGGCCGCCAGTCGGGCAGGTACTGGCCGACATAGACATGGGCCGAGAGGGCGCGCTCCGACACAAGAAGCCGCCTCAGCTCGAGCAGTAGCGGGTGGAAGCGCAGATTGTAGCCGACATAGAGGCCGGCGAAGCGATGGGTCGGGGGCGGTGCCGGCCGATCGAAGAGCGGCTTTTCCACCAGCACGGTACCGGTGAAGCCCAGCTCGGCCAGGCTTGTGACGGTCTCGCGATGCCGCGCAGTCTCGTTGGCGATGACGACGTAATGCGGCGTCTCGCACTCGAACGCGTCGGCGAGGCTCGGGTAGCAGCGTTGCGCGGCGGCGCCGCGCTGGCTCACCGCCGCCACATCCAGGCCGAGCTCGCTGAGAAGGCGTGCATGGCGGGTGCCGATCGAGCCCATGCCGACGACCAGGGCGCAATCACTCATCGAGTGAAGGCCGCCGGATAGTCGACGCTCGCCCGCTCGAGATCCTCGAGCCGTCCGATGTCGCGCCAGTATTCGCGAATCGGAAAGGCCGCGACCTTGTCATTGCGCGCCAGCACGCGCTCAAAAAGCGCCGGCATGTCGAGCGCACGGCCGGGAATGATCAGGTCGAGCACACTGGGCTCGACGACGTAGACACCGGCATTAATAAACCAGGAATAGCGCGGCTTCTCGGTCACTCCTGCCAGATATTCGTCGGCGAGATCGATGACGCCGAACGGTACTTCGACCGTGTGCTCGCGCACGGCCATCGTCGCGGTAGCGTTATGCTCGCGATGGAACTCGAGCATGCTGGAGAAATTGACCGCGGTGAGGAGGTCGCCATTCATGACGATGAGCGGGTCGCGTGGCCGTTTCGGCAGCAGCCCCAGCGCGCCGGCCGTGCCAAGCTTTTCGCGCTCGTCGAGATAATCGATGGTCACTCCCCAGCGTGCGCCATCGCCGAAATGCCGGCGGACCATCTCGGCCTTGTAGTTGACCGAGAGATAAAACCGCTGGAATCCCTGGCGCACGAAGTTCTTGAGGATGATCTCGAGGATGGGAGTGCCGCCGACTGGCAGCATAGGCTTGGGGCACTCTTCTGTTAGCGGCCTGAGGCGCTGGCCGAGGCCGCCGGCCATCAGCACTACCCAGTTGTCGTGCGGGCTGTGCTTGATGACATCGCCGAGGACTTCGAGGCCCACGACGCGCCCCGTCTCATCAACCAGTGGAACTTGCTTCACGTCGCTGCTGCGCATCACCGCCGCCGCCGCCTCGGGGCCGAGCTTAGCAGGGCAAGAGATCGGGTCGCGGTTCATTGCCTCGGCGATTCCGGCGTCGAGAGCGATGCCGCGCAACAGACCGCGCCGCACGTCGCCGTCCGTGACCGTGCCAACCAGGCGCTGCTCGCTGTCTACGACCAAGGCGATCTGCAGGGCGCTTTCATCGATGGCCCGGATGGCGTCGCGGATGCTGGCGTCGCGGCGCACCAGGGTCGAGCGCCATTCCTTGGCGGCTCGGCTGGAAGACACGTCCGGGAGGCGCGCCCCGGAGGGGCGGCGGAGACGGTCGATGGCGGCGATCGACATAGGCCGATCCTTCCTTAACGAAGTTAAAATCCGGTTGCCTGGCTTGCGGAGCGGGCGAGACCGCCTCAGCCCATGTAATTGACCAGGCTGAGCTTCTCGATGCTGCTGGTGGCGCTGTAAGAGGCTTGCATCTGGGTTTCGATCGTCTGCAGCTGCGTGATCGCGGTCGCCTGGTCGACGGTCAGGATGCTGCTGACGCCATTCTGGGCGAGGGCGAGCGCTTGCTGATGGACTGTGAGCTCGCTGTTGAGCTCGGATTGCTGCAGGCCCAGCTTGCCTTCCATGTTGGTGAGCGACTGCGTCGCCTGGTCGAGCATCTGGCCCGCCTGGGCGATGTTGGCCTGGTCGGTGGGGCTGGTCGAGCTGAACGGCCCGTTCTGCGCCAGGAAGTTCAAAACCCGCATGATCGGCTCGAAGGTGCTGGCATCGTTGGCGGTGATGCCGTAATCGAGGTTGAGCTGGTTGTCGATCTTGACCGGTGACAGCTGCGGACCCCCGGCGTAATAGCCGCCGCTGGCCGGTGCGCCGTTCACTGGCTTGGTCAGCGTCGCCGAGGCGCCGGTGGGCAGTCCGGAGAGATCGACGGGGGGAGTATTCGTGTCGGTGCCGCCGAAGACGTAACTGGTGCCGTCCTGCGTGTTGAGGAAGCCAGCGACCTGCTGCAGCATGAGCTTGGCCTGCGTCGCGATATCGGGCTGACTGTTGTTGTAGGCTTCGTTCGCTAGGTTCGAGTTGAAGCTCTGCACGGTCTGCCGGATCTGGTCGATCGACAGATTCATGGTTGAAAGCCGCGTGCTCAGCGTGTTGATCGAGTTGATGTAGCCCTGCTGCTGGGCGGTCTGCGTGCGGAAATCGACGAGCTGGCTCGCTTGCGGGGCGATCTGCGAATAGGTCTGCGCCTTGAGCCCGGTGGATACCTCGGCGTTGACGTCGTTCATCGCCGATTGGTTCTGCTGCAGATAGTACTGGATCAGGCTGTTCTGAGCGGCGGTCGAGATGGTGGTCATTGGCCGGGCCTCGCGGTTACGGCTGGATCTGCATCAGGGCGGAGAACATGTTGTTGACCACCTGAACCACCCGGGCCGAGGCGGCATAGGCGTTCTGGTAGACCGTCAGATTTGAGAGTTCCGTGTCCATGTTCACGCCGCTTTCGTTCTGGACGCTGGTGCTGATCTGGTTGAGCACCCCGGTCTGGTATTGCGAGTTGTCCGTGGCGTTGGCGGCCGCGGTGGAGCTCTGGCCGACGATCTGGCCCGCGTATTCGCTGAGCGTCACGGTCAGCGGTGAGGAGAAGTTGCCGGTCGCTGCAAAGACGGGCGCCGAATTAGCGATGCTGTTGGCAAGCGCCGCCGAGATCGCCGGGCTCAGCGTGGTCGAGGTGCCGTCGAGCAAACTCGGATTGGCCACGAGGCTCGGATTGACCTCGATGGTTGCGGCGTTGTCGACCCCGCCGGCGGGATTGAGGTTCGAGAATAGGTGATAGGCGTCACCTGGAGCGGATCCGGTCAGGCCACTATCGGTCGTCGGTAAGGGATTGCTGGGAGGTCCGGCGGCGAAAGTCGCGGTACCGGTGCTCCCGGTCGCGGCGGTAATCGACGAGGACAGTGCATTGCCAAGCGTATCGGTAATCTGAATGGTGCCGGTACTGGTTGCCGTCACCTTGACATGGGCAGCGAGCGCGGCGGGAAGCGCCGCCTGGACAGCGGCGGCGATCGCCGTGGTGCTCGCGGCGCCAATCGCTGCGGTGGTGACCGTGGTGCCTTCGATGGTCGCGGTGAAGGTATCGCCGATGGCGGGCGTGCCACTCATCGTGTGGGTCTGGGTCGACATGACCTGGATCGCGCTCGGCGGGTTGGCCGCCGGGCTCGCCAGGAAGGTTTCATTGCCGGTGCCGCTCGTCAGCGTGATATTCGAGCTCATCGCGTTGCCCGCGGCATCGGTGATCTGGATCGTATTGGCGCCGGTCGCGGTAACCTGGATGTTGGGGTAGTTGGCAAACTGGGCCTGGATCGCGGCGGCGATGGCGGTGCTTGTTCCAGCGGCAATTGGCGCAGTGGTGAAGGCGACGCCTTCGATGTTGCCGGTCAGCACGTCGCCCGCGGCCGGCGTTCCGGACATGGTCTGGATCTGCGACGTCGCCACCTGGCCGGCGTTGTAGAGCTGCGTCGAGAACTGGTTGAGCTCCTGAGTGAGCGCCGGAAGCTGCGTATCGCGCATCTGCAGCAGAGCGCCGACATTGCCCCCGGTGATCTCCGAAGTGACGTCGAGGCCGTTGATGCTGATGCCGGAGGGGGTGCTCCCTGCAGTGAGCTTGCCCGATGGCGTGAAGCTCAGCTGCTGCGCGCTGCTGTTGACCAGAGTCTGGCCCCCTAGCAGCACTACCATGCTGTCATCGGAATTGGTGTAGGCCGTAATGTTGAGCTGCTGCGAGATCTGCAGTACCGCCTGATCGCGCTCGTCCTCCAGTGTTGCCGTCGACTGGTTGAAGGCGCGCGCATGCGCGATCTCGGAATTGTAGGTCGCGACCTGGCTCAACAGCGTGTTTACTTGCGTTACCGCGCTGCCGATTGCGGTATCGGCATTGGTCCGCAGCGTCTGGATGCCCCCCGAGGTGCTGTTGAGCTGGGCGGTCAGCGCTTGGGCGGACGTGACCGCATTCTGCTGCGCCACTGTGTCATTGGGCGAGGTGGCCAGGGTCTGCAGTGCGCTCGCGAGGGCGCTGACGCCATCGCCCAGGGTATTGCCGGAGCCGACATTGCCAAACAGGTTCTGGATCTGCTGGTAGTAGCTGTTGAGCGTACCGGCCGCCGAGGTAACGCTCTGCTGCGCGCGCAAGCTTGCGGCGAGGATGGGATCCTCGACCCGCTGCGCTACGCCGGGATTGACGCCGGCCCCTTGTCCATCGATGTATTGCGGCGTCGGACTGAGCGTCTGGCGCGAATATCCCGGTGTGCTCGCATTCGCAATATTGGCCGAGATCAGCGACAGATTGGCCTGGGCCGCCTGCAGTCCGCTGAGGGCGTTGGAAAGCGAGAGCGAAAGATCGATCATGCGCGCGCCCTCTAGAGCCGCCGGTCCACGGCGCAGGGGACCATGCGCGCGGGGCGGAGCGCACGGTGGCCGTCATACCGGCTCATCGGCCGGAGCCGGTCCTTCACCGACGCGACCACCATCTCGAGCAGCCGGCGGGTCGCCTCGCGGCCGACACGCAGCGTGCGCTCGTTCTTGGCAGTAGCCTCGGCCAGGCTGCCGCTGGCGGCGACGATCTGCGCCCGAAGCGGCGCCGGCAGACTCTCAATCCTGCCGCCGGTCGAGCCGAACTCGCGCACCTTGTCTTGATAGAGCTGGGTGAGGCGCAACTTCTCCTGCTGCAGCGGTGCGATGTCGCGCACATGCCCTGAGCGTACGCGCTCGGTCTCGTGCGTCAGGAGATCGGCGAGACGCATCATCAGATCCAGCATCTCCGTCGCCTCTCGTCCACCGCCTGGCGTGCCGGACGCGGGAGTCGTGGTGCTCGTGGTCTTTGCCGTCATTTCGTCTCCTGCGCGCGCAGGATTTCACGCTGCACCGCATCGGCGATGCCGACGCCGCCGGCCTTGGCTGCAACCTTGCTGTATTGCTGCAGCAGCAGAGAGCGATAGACCGTCTCTCCATTGCCGCCGCCGAACAGCGAGTCGGTGCCGACGCCGGCGAACATGTTTTCGAAGACCTGCGACAGAAAGAAGGACTCGAAATCCTCGCCCGCCTTGTGTGCAGCCGCCGGATCGGCCGTCGTCGTCGGCTGCGGCGCGGCGCCGGCGACGGCCGTTCCGACGACTGGCGGCAAGGTGGCGGAGGTCGTATCCATCACATCAGCTCGATCTCGGCCTGCAGCGCGCCGGCGGCTTTGATTGCCTGGAGGATGCTGATCATGTCGCGCGGGCCGACACCCAGGGCGTTGAGGCTGTTGACGAGCTCCTGCAGGCTCACTCCGGCAGGCAGCACGGCCATCCGGCGGTCCGACTGCTCATCGACTTGGACATTGGTGCGCGGCACGACGACCGTCTGAGCGCCGCCGCCAGGAGCGAATTGCACGCCGCCGGTGCCGGCCCCGACGGGCAGACCGGTCGTCGGATCGACGGGGGTGGTCGCTTGCCCCGTGGGTGCAAAGGGATTCGGCTGCGAGACCTGCGGCGTCTCGGTGATCTTGACCGTAAGGTTGCCCTGGGCGACGGCGACAGTGCTGATCCGCACATTCTCGCCCATGACGATGACGCCGTTGGCCTCGTCGATGACCACACGCGCCACCTCATCGGGCTCGACCCGCAGCTGCTCGATGTCGGTGAGCAGCGAGACGATGTCGCCCTTGAAGTTGGCCGGCATGCGGAGCTGAACGGTCGAGGGATCGAGCGGCCGCGCCGCATCGGATTTGAGATAGGTGTCGATCACGTCGGCGATCCGACGCGCCGTCGTGAAGTCGGGATTGCGCAAGGTCAGGTTCACATGGTTGAGCTTGTCGAGGTCGAAACCCACCTCACGCTCGACGATCGCCCCGGAGGCGACCCGGCCCGAAGTCGGCACGCCCTTGGTGATAGAGGCGGCTTGACCCGCCGCCTTGACCCCCACGCCGGCGACCGAGCCCTGCGCCACGGCGTAGACCTCGCCATCGGCGCCGAGCATCGGGGTGACCAGAAGAGTGCCGCCGAGCAGGCTCGTGGAATTGCCCAACGCCGCCACCTGAACGTCGATGCGCGAGCCCTGGCGGGCAAAGGGTGGCAGGGTGGCGGTGACCATGACCGCGGCGACGTTGGCGGTGCGCAACGAATTGTCGCGCGCGTTGACGCCCATCCGCTCGAGCATGCCGATCAGGCTCTCACGCGTGAAAATGGCGTTGTTGAGCGAATCTCCGGTACCGTCGAGCCCGACCACCAGGCCGTAGCCGACCAGCATGTTGTCACGAACCCCCTCGAAATCGGCGATGTCCTTGATGCGCGACAGCGCGGCCGCCGGGCTGGCCGCTGGCAGCAGCAGGCCGAGCGCGCCAACAAGGGCGAACAGCACACGGTGGAAGCGGGAAGGGTTCGACATGGCGGCAAGCGCTTTTCTGGCGATCACGATCATCGCTCGTCCCTTGCCAGACTCATGCCAGCGTCAAACCCGCGCGACGCCTTGGTTTTTGCCGCCGTGACGCGCGCTCTACGCGGCAAACCGTGCCGGCGCGCGGCAGGTTTTGCCGATAGCTACCGCCCGTTAAGCCGCCCTTAACCGTGGCTTGGCAAGCTGGCGCCGCTGACCGACTCCTGTGAAAGGCGCCACGAGCCGATGAGGATCGAGTGGACCCCGCCGGTGCGGCGGACGACGACGCGCCGCGACGACAGGACCGATGCGACCAGCGGAGAGAAGTTCGCTTCTGCCTTGGAAGGTGAGACGCCGGCGGCCCGTGCGAGCGCCCCGCCGCCCCTCAATCCGGTGGACGCGCTCCTGGTCGCTCAGGAGCTGCCCGACGCCCTTACCGGGCGCCGCCGGGCCGTGCAGCGCGGCAGTAGCCTCCTTGACCGGCTGGATGAGCTCAGGCTGGCGCTGCTCCATGGAGTCCTGCCGCGCGAGCGTCTTCAGGATATTGCTCGCCTGGCGAGCACGGCCCGGGATGCGGTTGACGATCCGCGTCTCAGCGATCTCCTGGACGAGATCGACCTGCGTGTTGCCGTCGAGCTGGCGAAACTCGACCGCGCGGTTTGATCCAACCTAAAACTATCAGTCATTTCAACGAACTGTCATCTATCGTGCCGCTTGCTCTGGAAGCGGGCGATTCATATACTCGCCCACGATTTTGACCCCCGGCCTACGGAGTGGGTGAATGCGGCCGACGCTTCCGCCAGATTATCGACCGAGGGACGACGAAGAGTTTATGAACCCGCTGCAACTCGAGTATTTCCGCCAGAAGCTCCTGCGCTGGCGCGCAGAGCTGCTGGTCGAATCGACCGAGACGCTGCAACATCTGAAGGAAGAAAGCCTCGCGGAGCCCGATATTACCGATCGGGCTTCCCTCGAAACGGAGCGGGCGCTCGAGCTGCGCACACGCGACCGCGAGCGCAAGCTTATCTCCAAGATCGATGCGGCGCTGCTGCGCATCGAGGATGGCAGCTACGGCTACTGCGAGGAAACTGACGAGCCGATCAGCCTGCGCCGCCTGGAAGCGCGGCCCATCGCCACTTTGAGCCTCGAGGCCCAGGAGCGGCACGAGCGCATGGAGCGTACCCACCGCGACGACTAAGGGGCGACGCGGAAGGCGTCGTCGCGGGCGGGCTGCAGCGGTTGCTCTTGCAACCGCAAGAACCCGCTTGGTAGTGGACCGGCAACTTCGCGAGGCGCCCAAGCGGCGGGGTGCGGCTCTGCTGCGCAAGGCTGACGCGCCAAGGACCAACGCGCGTCGCGCCTTCGCCTTTAGAACGGCGCGAGAATGTCGAAGAGCTGCTCGCCGTAGCGCGGCTGCTGAATATTCGTGAGCTGACCGCGCCCACCGTAAGAGACACGCGCTTCCGCCAGCTTGTCGAGGGTGACGGTGTTGGTCGAGCTGATGTCCTGCTGGCGCACTACGCCGGTGATCTGCAGGTCCCGCACCTCGAAGTTGACGCGCATCTCCTGATGGCCGACGACCACCAGGTCGCCGTTGGGCAGCACCTGGGTCACCATCGCCGCAATGTTCATGGTGACCTGTTCCTCGCGCTTGGTCTGCGCCACCGCCTGATTGTTGGTCGTCCCATTGATGTTCGCGACGTTGTTGGCGGCAGGGCCGAGATGATTGATCAGGTTCGTCAGCCCGAACAGGCTTGAGACACCGTCCTGCTCCTGGGTGGTGCGCTGCCCCTGCGTGTTGTTGTCAAACTGCGCCTTGTCGTCGAAGCTGATCTGCACGGTGAGAATGTCGCCGGGCTGGCTTGCCCGCTGGTCCTTGAAGAACGCGCGGCTTCCCGTCTGCCACAGCGAATTGGGTCGCCGCTCGGCGACGACGGGGGTCGGCATCGGCAGCGACACCGGCCGATAACCGGGCTGCTGGTGCGGATCCTGGATGGTGGTGAGGGGCGGGGTCTCGCCGATCTGCGACACGCGGGTGAGGGCGTTGCAGCCGGCTAGCGCGGCGGTCGCGAGCAAGGCCAGGACGCGGACGGGGGAAGCCATGACGGATCTCCTAGCGGGCTGCCAGCTGCGCCGGCGTGATCACGGCGACGAGGTTGGGACCCGCCACCCTCGCGTCGATCACCCGATTCGACTTGGTGTTGCTGATGCGGATGGCCGATCCCATACCGCCATCCGAAAGCGCCTTGCCCTGGGCGGTGAGCCGCATGGTGTGCGTCTCGAGCACGATGGTGACGAGATCGCCCTTGTGGACGATCACCGGCGCTTGCACGTCGGCGCTACGGAGCGGCTCTTCGGCATGAATCAGGCGGCGCGGTGTCTTGCCGATGAGTTCGCCCGGATCGAGAATCAGGTCGGTGCCCACCCGGTCTGCGCGTATCGACAGGCTGGAGAGATCGGCCGCCGCGATGACCTCGCCCGGCGCCACGGCCCGATCCAACACGGGAAGCTTGATCATGCGGACGAGCACGCCGGTGACGCGTCGCTCCGAGGACAGGTCGCCGGGTGCCGCCACCATGGCGGAGAAGCGGCCGCTGCGGGGATCGAGAGTGAGGCCCTCGATATCGAGTCCCGTGGGCGGGCTTGCCGGCGCCACCAGGCGGAAGCCGGCATTGTCGAGCTGGAGCTGTGCGCCGGCGACGCTCTGGCGCTTGGCGATCTCCGCGAGGAGTGCCCGGGCGACGGTATCGCCGGTAACGATGCGCGTGGCGCGCTCGACCGAGGCCTGATCGAAGGGAGAGGCGGGGCGCCAGTCGAGCTGATGCTCGCGTGCGGTGGCCGCGAGCCAGGCGGCATCGAAGAGCGTCCGCGAACCAAGCGGCGGGGCGGGCGCGACCACGTCGGCGGCATGCGGGCCGGCATCACTGAAGAGATCGCCCAGCCGGATGACGTCGGCGTCCACGCTCACCGCCGGCCGCAAGGTCGGCTGGGCCAGAGCCGAAGCGCTGGCGAGAGCGAGCCCGGCGAGAAGAACGAGCGCGGTCAGGTGTCGGAGCATGGTTCCGGTTTTCATCGGCGTTACTGGATCTGGTTCAAGGTAGACATCATCTGGTCGGTGGTCTGGATCACCTTCGAGTTCATCTCGTAGGCGCGCTGCGCCGTGATGAGGTTGGTGATTTCCGATACGATGTCGACGTTCGAGGTCTCGAGCATTCCCTGATTGATTGTGCCAAAGCCGGTCGATCCGGGATTTCCAGTGGTCGCCTGGCCCGAGGCCTGCGTCTCCAGGTAAAGGTTGTTGCCGATCGCGTCGAGGCCGGCCTCATTGGCGAAATTGGCGAGCTGGAGCTGACCGACGGTCTGCGGGTTGGTCTGGCCGGCGACCTGCGCCTGCACCTGTCCGCTCGAATTGATCGAAATCGCGGTGGTGTTTTGGGGAATGGTGATGCCGGGCTGGACCACATACCCGTCGGTGGTCACGATCTCGCCGGTTGGGCTGAGCTGAAAGGACCCGGCGCGGGTGTAGGCGGTCGTGCCGTCGGGCTGCAGGATCTGGAAGAAGCCGCGCCCCTGGATCGCAAGGTCGAGCGGGTTACTGGTCTGGGTGAGATTGCCCTGGGTGGTGATGCGGTAGATCGCCGCCGTCTTGACGCCGATGCCGATCTGCACGCCCACCGGCACGATGGTGCCGCTGTCCGACGAGGTGGCGCCGCCGCGGCGCTCGGTCTGATAGAGCAGGTCCTGGAATTCCGGGCGCTGCTCCTTGAAGCCGGTGGTGTTCTGGTTGGCGATGTTGTTGGCGATGACCTCGACATTGGTCTGTTGGGCCATCATGCCCGTCGCCGCGATATCCATTGCACGCATGGATCAGGACCTCTTTCAGGAGACTTGGCTGAGCTTGTCGATGGCGTTGCCGCGGCGCTGATCCTCCTCATCGAGGAAGGTCTTCACCGTGCCGCTTTCGCGCGCCACAGAAAGCATGCGGGTGAGTTCGACCACCGGCTGGACGTTCGATTGCTCGAGCATGCCCTGCTGCACCGTGGCGGTGGCGGGCTGCGGCGTCTGGTCGGTAACCCAGAGGCCATTCGCCGCCGGTGTCACCGCCTGCGGCGCGGGAAAGTCGACGAGCTGCAGCTGGCCGAGAGCGGCCTGCTGCCCGGACCCGTCCTGGCCCACCGAAACGGTGCCGTCGGTTGCAACCGTGATGCCATGGGTGTTGGCGGGAACGACGAGCGGCTGGCCGCTATTGGTCAGCACCGGATAGCCCTGGCTGGTGACGATCTGGCCTTGGCTGTCGAGCTGGAAATGGCCGTTCCGCGTGTAGCGGACGCCGAGCGGCGTCTGAACCGCGAAATACCCTTGGCCGGATATCGCCAGGTCGAGCGGATTGCCGGTCTGGGTAATCGGCCCCTCGCGCAAGTCGCGTACCGTGCCTGCATCTTGAACGAAGGCGATCGGGCTGCGCTGCCCGCTCGGGCGTACGAGGTACTGGCTGAACAGCATCTCCTCCCCCTTGAAGGCGGGGGTGGACGCATTGGCCAGGTTGTTCGCCACCACGTCCATCTGGCGCTGGATCGCCATCTGGCTCGAAAGGGCGACGTAGGTTGCGTTCTCCATCGAGGATTCTGCTCGCGTCGAATGTTCTGTCAGGCATCCCGATGCATGTCGCGTGCCAAACGCGAACGCCGCAGCGGCCCGCGGATTTTTCGCTGCGCTGACGACAGCCGGGGCAGGCTTTGCCGGGTAGTTCCTGCCCGCATGCCCGGCCCGCTTCCGCGCTTTTGCCCCGCCCGGCGCAACCCACCGTTTCACCAGTTATTAAGCTTGTGCGTCCTATGCTGCGGGCCATTGCAAGAGCCTGAGGCGAAGTGCGCCCATGTCCGACCGGACTGCCGATGAAGCCCTCGAAACTCCGATCGAGGGACTCGCAAGCAAACCCAGCCGCAAGAAGCTGCTGCTGTTGATCGGCGGCGCGCTGCTGCTGCTGCTGATCAGCGGTGCCGTGCTCTATTTCACCGGAGTGGTGGACAAGGTCATCGGCCACAAGGAGCCGGCGAAGGTGGCGGAAAAGGTCGCGCCGCCCGCCGTGTTCTTCGATCTGCCCGATCTCCTGGTCAATCTCAACACCACCGGCCGCAAGGCGAGCTTCCTCAAGCTATCGGTCAGCCTGGAGCTGGAGCGTCCGGAGGATTTGCCGCGGCTGCAGGCGGTGATGCCGCGCATCATCGACAACTTCCAGGTCTATCTGCGCGAGCTCCGCGTCGAGGATCTGCGCGGCTCCGGCGGCATCTATCGCCTGCGCGAGGAGTTGCTGGCGCGCGTCAATGCCGCGGTGGCGCCGATCAAGGTCAGGGACGTGCTCTTCAAAGAAATGCTGGTCCAGTAACGGCAGACCGGCGGGAATTCACGGAATGGCCGACGAGCAGAATCAAGCGCAATCCGAAGAGGAGAAGCTCGCCGCCGAATGGGCGGCGATGGCCGAGAGCAATCCGAGTGAGGGAGAGGCTGCGGCCGGCGGCGAGGGCAATGCCGGAGGCGAAGGTGAAGGCGAAGCCGGCGCCGAAGGTCAGCCCGGGACCGCCCGCGTCCTCAATCAGAACGAAATCGACAGCCTGCTCGGCTTCGGCGAGGGCGAGGCCGGCGGCAAGGAAAATTCCGGCATCCGCGCCATCATCGATTCCGCGCTCGTCTCTTATGAGCGCCTGCCGATGCTCGAGGTGGTGTTCGACCGCCTCGTCCGCATGATGTCGACGAGCCTGCGCAATTTCACCTCGGACAATGTCGAGGTGTCGATCGACAACATCACCTCGATCCGCTTCGGCGACTATCTCAATTCCATCCCGCTGCCGGCGATGTTGAGCGTGTTCAAGGCGGAGGAGTGGGACAATTACGGGCTTCTCACCGTCGATAGCGCGCTCATCTATTCGATCGTCGACGTCCTGCTTGGCGGGCGCCGCGGCACGGCGGCGATGCGCATCGAAGGGCGGCCTTATACGACGATCGAACGCAATCTCGTCGAGCGGCTGGTCTCGGTGGTGCTGTCCGACCTCTCCGGCGCCTTCGATCCGCTGAGCCCCGTCACCTTCCGCTTCGAGCGGCTTGAGACCAATCCGCGTTTTGCCACCATCGGTCGCCCGGCCAATGCCGCGGTGCTGGCGCGGCTGCGCGTCGACATGGAGGATCGCGGCGGCCGGCTCGAGGTGCTGCTCCCCTACGCCACGCTCGAGCCGGTCCGCGAGATCCTGCTGCAGGGCTTCCTCGGCGAGAAATTCGGCAGGGACTCCATCTGGGAAGCGCATCTCGCCGGCGAACTCTGGTACACGAGCGTGCCGATCGAGGCGGTACTCGACACGGTCGAACTGTCGCTGCGCGACGTGCTCAACCTCAAGGTCGGATCGCGTGTCCTGCTCAACGTCAATTCGAGCTCCGACGTCCAGCTCGTCTGCGGCGATCTCGCCATGTTCAAGGGGAAGATGGGCCGAAAGGGCGGTCACATCGCCATCCGCATCAGCGAAAAGATGGAAAAGGAACGAGGAGGCCACAGTCCATGACCATTACCTTGGCCGCGGATCTCACCGTCGCCGTTCTTCTCGTCTTCACCATCTACTATGCCGCCAAGCTCAGCCGGAGGCTGAACGCGCTCCGCGCCGACAAGGCGGCGCTGCAGGGGCTGGTGCAAAATTTGATGCAGGCGTCGCAGAGTGCGGAAGCCGGCATTCGGGGTCTCAAGACGGCCGCAGACGAGACGGGACGCGAACTGCAGAAGAAAGTGCAGGAGGCTCAGTCGCTGCGCGACGACCTCGCCTACATGATCGATCGCGGCGGCGGTGTGGCCGACCGGATGGAGAGCTCGCTGCGCGCGCGGCGTGAAGAGCCTGCGCGCGAGCCGGCCCGCTTGCGTCCCGTCGAGGCGCCGCAGCCTCGTCCGGCGGAGGCTCCGGCGCGGCGCGAGGTGAAATCCGGCCCGACGAACTTCATTCAGGAGATGGCAGCGCGGCTCGCACCGGGGCTCGCTCAGGGTAACGGCACGGCGCCCTCCCGGGCGGAGCGCGACTTGCTGCGCGCGCTCGCCGGCCGCCGCTAGGAGCGATGATGGAGTTCCGCCTTCGCCTCGTGCCGGTGGCGATCGTCGCCGCGGTCGGATTGCTCGGGATCAAGCTCGGCGATGCCTGGCTTGCAATCGACCCGGCAGTGCCGGCGGCGCGCGCCCAGGCCGAGCAGCAGCCGGTGAAACCGGCTGCAGCGAGTTCTACTGCTGTGCCGGCCGCCGCTCCGACGCAGCCCGCCGCGGCGGCGGCAAAGCCCGCGGCGGTTGACCCCGCCTCGGCGGGCGAGAAGCGCGCGCCGGTGGATCCGCTGTCGATGAGCCCCGCGGAAGTCGAGTTGTTGCAGAAGCTTTCCGAGCGCCGCGCCGAACTCGACAAGCGCGCCGCCGAGCTCAGCCAGCGCGAGGTGCTGCTGCAAGCCACGGAGAAGCGGATCGACGACAAGATCGCCAAGCTTGCTGATTTGAAGAAGCAAATCGGCGGCATCGTCGATCAGCAGAACCAGCAGGACGATGCCAGGCTGATGAGCCTCGTCAAGATTTATCAGACAATGAAGCCGGTCGATGCGGCGCGCATCTTCAGCCAGCTCGATATGCCGGTGCTGCTCGGCGTGCTCGAGCACATGAAGGAGCGCAATGCCGCGCCGATCTTGGCGGCGATGGACCCGGCAAAGGCCAAGGCGGTGACGCTCGCTCTGGCCGAGCGCAAGGACCAGCGCGCCGACGCCTCGATTCCGTCACAAAAGCCGGCGGCGCAGCCGTAACTCGAGGGAAGGAAGTGGGAGTTTCATCGATGTCGATGCGCGGCGAGGACGCCGATCTCAGGAGCAAGATTGCGGCGATCGCACCGAGAAGCGCGGCCGCAGTCGATCCTGCCGCGATCGCCTCGGTGGTCGAGGCCGTGGTGTCGAGCCTCAGCGGTGACATGTCCGTTGCCGACCTCAAGCTCTATCACGAGCTCGAGCAGCTCGCCCGCTACATCCAGAGCGCCAAGCGCGAGATCGCGGCGATCCGGCCGCATGACATCAGCGCTCGCATTCCCGCCGCGACCGACGAACTCGACGCGGTGGTGGGCCATACCGCCGAAGCCACGGGCACCATCCTCGATGCCGCCGAGTGCATGGAGAAGCTCGCGCCCAAGATGCCTGGGGAGACCGGCCAGATCATTGCCGACGCTGTCACCCGGATCTATGAGGCCTGCAACTTCCAGGACATAACCGGTCAGCGCATCACCAAAGTGGTGAAGACGCTGAAATATATCGAAGAGAAGATCGACGCGCTGCTCGCCGCCTTCGGCGAGGAGCTCGTCGAAGCCGAATGCGCGACCCCTGCGCCCGAGCCCGAGCCTATGGACGAGAATGCACGTCTGATGCACGGACCGCAGCTGCCGCAGGAGGCGAACAAGCAGGCCGACATCGATGCCATCCTGGCGGAGTTCGATCGGCAATGATCTTTCGCCGCGGCATACTCGCTCTCGCGGTTCTGCTGGCGCTCGTCGCGGGTGCTCTGCCGGTGCGCGCCGCCGATACGGTGGGCGTGCGCGCGGCCGAGCACGAGAAGGCGGGTTTCGCCCGCATCGCCTTCGATTGGAAGGCGCCGGTAAGCTTCGATGCCAAGATCGTCGGCGAGACGCTGACCGTGCATTTCGGCCGGAAGTTCACTGCCGATCTCGGCGCAGTGAAGCGCAACCTCGGCGCCTATATTGGCACGATCGGCATCAGCGAGGATGGCGCCAGCATCGTCGCCACGCTGAAGCGGCCGGCCACGCTCCACAGCTTCACCGATGGCAATACGGTCGCCATCGACATCATTGCGAGGCCGACAAGATCTGCAACCGCGGAGCCGCAACCTGCGGCGGCCGATCAGGTCGCGGTTCCGACCGGCGCTGCGGCCATTGTCGGGTTGCGCTTTGGCGAACATCCGGGCTTCCGCCGCGTGGTGTTCGACTGGAACGGCAGGATCGACTACACCTTCAGCGAAGCGAAAGGGGTGGCGCATCTGCGGTTTTCGCGACTGGCGAAGATCGATGTTGCGTCTCTCTCTCGCGCGCTGCCCGACCTCTCGCCGCGGCTCGAGCAGCAGGGTGACGCAACCGCTCTCAGCTTCGCCGTGCCGGCGGGAACGCGGTTCCGCGATTTCCACAGCGGCAACAGCGTCGTGCTCGACGTGCTAGGCGGCGCTCCGCCGCCCGCCGCCCAAGCACGAGGTGGGGGCGGGATCACCCCGCCGCCCGAGCTGATCGAACCTTCGGCGGGCGGCGCGCAGCAGCCGAGGCCGGCGCTCGGCGCACCAAGGCCTCTGACGCGACCTTTGAGCCAGGCCTCGCCGCCACCGGGCTCTCTGCCGGTGCATTACGCGCTCGCGCCCCAGGGCGCGAGTTTGCGTTTTGACTGGCAGAAGCCGGTTCCGGCAGCGGTGTTTCGGCGGGGCGAGGCACTGTGGATCGTCTTCGCTGGGCCGAGGCCGCTCGATCTCAATGAGCTGCGCCGCGCCACCGGCGATGTGATCGAGCGCGCCGACCAGCTGCCCGAGGCGAAGGCAACGGTGCTGCGCTTGGTCGCGCGCCCTGGCATCAATCCGAGCTTGCGCCGCTCCGACAACAGCTGGATCGTCGATCTCCGCCCGCAAGAGCTGCGCGCCGAGGCGCCGGTCGCGGTCACGGTGCGCCCCGGCGCCGCCACTCCCGACGTTCTCTTCGGTCTTTCCGAGCCAAGTGAGCCGCTCTGGCTGCACGATCCGGAGATTGGCGACACGCTGGTCGTGGTCCCGGCCAGCGAGAGCGGCCGCGGCATCGCCCGCGAGCAGAATTTCGTCGATTTCAGCGTACTCGCGAGCGTCCAGGGCATCGTGCTGCGGCCGAATGCCGACGATCTCAGGGTGCAGCGCGCCGAGGGCGGTCTGGAGGTGACGCGGCCGGGTGGTCTCGTCCTGTCTCCGCCCAGCGATCGCGAGCTTGCGCGCCAGCCGGGTGGCCTCGGGCGCCTCTTCGATTTCGCCGACTGGAAGGGACCGTCCACCAACACTTTCCTCCAGCAGCGCTCGCGGCTCGAGCTGGCCGCGGCGGCGGCACCCGCATCCTTCCGCTCGAAGCCGCGGCTGGCGCTGGCACGCTTCTATTTCGCCAATCTGTTCGCGCCCGAGGCGGAGGGCGTGCTCGACGCGATCCGGCGCGACGACCCCAACCTCATGGCCGATCCGTCGGTGCTGCTGATGAGCGGCGCCGTTCACCTGATGATCGGCGACGAGGCGCAGGCGGCGCAGGAGCTTGGTCAGAAAAGTCTCGACAATGAGCCCGAGGCGCTGCTGTGGCGTGCTTCGCTCTCGGCCGATCTCGGCGACTGGAAGCTCGCGGCGCATGGCTTCGCGCTCTCGAGCAATCTGATGCCGCGCTACCCGCAGGCGCTCCGCGACCGCTTCGCGCTGCAGGCTGCCCAGGCCTTCCTCCAGACGGGGCAGCCGCCCGAAGCGCAAGCGATGACCCAGCTCGTGCTCAAGAGCAACCCGCCGCTCGGCGACAAGGCTATGGCGCTCTATCTCGATGGCAAGCGCGCTCTCGCTCAGGGCGACTTCAGCCATGCAATCGATCTCTGGACCGAGGTCGCCGGCATGAATGACCGGCCAAGCCGGGCGCGGGCGCTCTATGCGCGCACCATGGCCGAATTCGGCGCCAAGAGGATCGACCGGCCGGCGGCGATCAAGCAGCTGGATCGGCTGCGCTTCGCCTGGCGCGGCGACCGGTTCGAGTTCGACCTGCTGCGCAAGATCGGCGAACTCAAGTTGGCCGACGGCGATCAGCGCGGCGGGTTTGACGCGCTGCGCGAGGCGGGCACGGATTTTCCGGACTATCCCGAGTCCAAGGCGGTGCTGCAGGAGCTGAGCGACGGGCTCGCCGAAGTGTTTCTCGGCAAGGACGCGGAGCAGGTTCCGCCGCTCAAGGCGCTTGCGCTCTATGACGAGTTCAAGGACTACGCGCCGGTTGGCGAGCGGGGCGACGCAATCGTACGCCGGCTGGTGGACCGGCTGGTGGCCATCGACCTCCTCGATCAGGCGGCGTCGCTGCTCCAGGACGAGGTAACCCATCGCCCCATGGGGCGCGACAAGGCGCGCGTGGCGACGCAGCTCGCCCTCATCCGCCTGCTCGACAACAATCCCACGGACGCGCTGAAAGCGCTCGACATCGATGTCGGCAAGGACGTGCCGACGGAGCTTCAGCGGCAGCGCCAGCAGCTGCGCGCCCGCGCGCTCGCCCAGCTCGGCCGTACCGACGGGGCGCTCGCGATCCTGGCAAACGATACCAGCCGCGATGCCGATCGACTGCGCGCCGATATCTTTTGGCGCACGCATAATTGGACCGAGGCGGCGAAGGCACTGGCCCGGTTGGCGCCGCCGCCGGCGGCCGATGGCAGCATCGACAAGGCGTCAAGCCAGCTGGTGCTGAACTGGGCTTCGGCGCTGACGCTCGCCGGTGACCATCAGGGCCTGGCGAAGCTGCGTGACACCTACGGCAAGGCAATGGCCGCGACGCCGCTCGCTGACGCCTTCCGCGTCGTGGCCGGAGAAAGCACCGCCACCGGCCCGTCCACCGACGATCCCGTCTCCGTCGCCAGCCGCGTCGCCGAAGTGAGCGAATTGCAGAGCTTCATGGCGAGCTACAAGCAGCGGCTCGCCAAAGACAAGCTGAGCGCGATCAACTAGCGGGTCAGCGGTATCGGCCTACGAGAACCGCCGACCACATGCCCGTCACTCGCCGTAGAATTTTGCCGCGTCGTCGTGCAACTCCTGGCGCGAGTCCTGGCGCAGATACATCATGTGCCCGCCGGCGTAAAGCTTGAGCGACACGCGTTTGCCGATGACTTTCTGCGGCAGGTGATCGACGAGGTAGCGGCTCGCCATGTAGGGCGTGGTGAGATCGGTCATGCCATGCGCGATCAACAGCTTCAGCCGGGACTGCAGCGACAGTGCCTCGGCCAGCGCATCCGCTGCACCGATCTCGCGCCGTCCGCTGTTCTCTCCCTCGCGCCATTGCCAGTGCCGGCTCACCTCGTGGCTCAGCAGGACATAAGCGAGATCCGTGCGGTAGCCGAGCTCGCCGCGAAGATAGGCGGTGAAGGCGCGGGTGAAGGGAGCGATGGTCCCGTCGAGGATCGGGTCTTGCTCGGGATAGGCGCCCGCCGGGTCGGGGTCCGGTGCCAGCACCGTGCCGTCATAGCGGCTCAGGATCTCGCCCTGCGCACGATGGAGCGCCTTGGCATAGGCGCCAGGCGGCACGCGCCCGTTCCACCGCGCGACGGTCGCGTCGTCGAGGCCGATGAGGGACGCGATCCGAGCGTAGAAATTCGCCGGACGCTCGGTTGATCCGGCGGCAAGGCCAACAAGATAGTCGCCGAGCGCGAAATGCTCGGGCTCGGCGAGCGCCTGCGGCGTCAGCGCGTGATGCTCGGCAAGCTCGACCGCGGCGTAGGAGGGCAACCGCAGCGCCCAGGGCAGAACGTCGAAGCGGTTGCCTTGCAGGAGGTCAAACTCGATCACCGGGGAGATCAGCATGATGCCGCTGGCCGCGATGCCCTCGCGCTGGGCAAGGAGCCCGGCCAGACGCGCGGCGCGGAAGCCGCCATAACTCTCGCCGACGAGATAGACGGGCGAGGCGAGCCGGTCTGAGCGGGCAAGGTGGAGACGGATGATCTGAGCAAGCACCTGCAGGTCGGGCTCGACGCTCCAGAGCTTCTTCGCCTGATCCCCATTGACCGCGCGGCTGTAGCCGGTGCCCACGGGATCGATGAAGACGAGGTCGGTAAAGGGCAGCCAGCTCGCGGGATTGTCGCTCACCCGATTGGCGGAAGCTTCAGGCTTGCCGTCGGCAAAATCGAGCGCGCGGGGACCGAGCGCGCCGATATTGAGATAGGCCGAGGCTGCACCGGGACCGCCATTGAAGGCATAGGTGATCGGCCGCTTGCTGCGGTCCCCGGCGCCGTCGAGGATGAAGGAAACATAGAAGAGGTCGGCCTCGGTCGTACCTTCCGCGTCGCGCAACGGCAGCGTGCCGGCGGTCGCGGTATAGCTGAGCTCGCTGCCGCCAAGCCGGATCTTGTGATGGGTGATGGCATCCGCGGGGAGCAGTGCCCCCGCCGCTTGGGGCTTTGGCGTCGGCTTTTCCTCGTGCGCATGCTGGGGCGGCGCGTCAGCGGCGTAGGCCGGACCGGAGATCAGGCCAAGCAGCAGGGGCAGGGTGAGCGACAGAACGGAGCAGAACCGGCGCATGGCGGCCTCGCAACGGGACAGAGCCCGAGCTTAGCCGGAATCGCTCAGTGGCCGAAGCTCTGTACCAGCGAGCCGGCGACGAGATACCAGCCGTCGACGAGCACGAAGAAGATGAGCTTGAAGGGGAGCGAGATCGTTACCGGCGGCAGCATCATCATGCCCATCGACATGAGGATCGATGAGACGACGAGGTCGATGATGAGGAAAGGCAGGAACAGCAGGAAGCCGATCTCGAAAGCGCGGCGCAGCTCGCTGATCATGAAGGCCGGCACCAGCACCCGGTAGGGAACGTCCTGGGGCGAGGCGACGGAATCGATCTTGGCCAGGTCGGCGAAGAGCTGCAGGTCGCGGCTGCGGACATGGGCGATCATGAATTCGTGCAGCGGTGCTGCGGCGCGGGTGAGCGCTTCCTGCTCGGGAAGCTTATCGGCGATCAGCGGCGCAATGCCGTCGTTGTAGGATTTCTGTAGCGTTGGGGCCATGACGAAGCCGGTGAGGAACAACGCCAGGCTGATCAACACGATATTGGGCGGCGTCTGCTGCAGCCCCAGCGCATTGCGCAGAAAGGACAGCACGACGATGATGCGAGTGAAGGAAGTGATGGTGACGAGGATAGCCGGTGCAAGGCTGAGCACCGTCAATAGCGCCACGAGCTGGACAATGCGGCCGGTCGTCGAACCTCCGCCTTCGCCGCCGAGATCGAGGGTCACCGATTGCGCCATCGCCGGCGTGACGGAGAGGACAAAGAGGAGTGCCGCGAGTGCCGCGAACTTCCAGAAACGGCGGCTCACGGCGCACCGCCCTCGATCATGCCGGAGAAGTCCCCGGCATTCCCGCGTTCGATGAGCAGGTCGCTTTGATTGCCGAGGAGTAGCAGGTGCTCGACCTCGTCGCGCTTCAGCAGCACGAGGCGGCGTTTGCCGTCGAGCGGCAGCACTTCAATGATGGAGAGCCGGCGCTTGCCGCGCGTCACGGCGAGGCGGCCGCCGAGGCCGAGGCGCCGGGCGATCCAAGCGCAGGCGATGATGAGCAGCACGACAAAAGCGAGCGCGAGCACGAAGCGCGAATAGACGTCGAAGCCCATGGTCAGCGGGATCCTTCCTGGCCGTAGGCGTCGTTGGCGCGGTGGCGCAGCGCCGCTTCGCGCTGCCGGACGAGGTCGCCGGCGAGTTCATCGAGCGCGGCGGCAAGCTCGGCAAGCCCCTGTGCGAAGGCATTGCGTTCTGCGGCGGGGAGGGCGGGTGCCGCCTCGCAGATCTCGGCGACAGCGGCATCGAGCCCGCTCAGCTCGACGAGCGCGCCCTCCGCAATGGAGCGGCGCGCCGCGGCGATCGTGGCGGCGACCTCGTTTAGCCGGGCGAAAGCGGTGCTCATGGTGCGCCTCCCGTGACCGCCTGGCGCTCATTTGCGCGATAAAGATAGAACAGGATCTCGGCCACCGCGGCGAAGGCAGCGATCGGGATCTGCTGACCGACCTCGACCGCGGCAAGAATCTCGGCGAGATCGGCGTCCTCGCGCACCTTGATGCCGTGGGCGAAGGCGAGCTCGAGGATGCGTTCGGCCAGCGCGCCGCGGCCGGTGGCGACGACGCGCGGCACCTTGTCTTCCTGCCGATCGTATTGCAGCGCGACGGCAATCTGCGAGCGGTCAGGCGAAGGGCGGGACTGTGACAAGGCGATCCTTCCGGGATGAGGAAGACGACGCATCATGCGCCCGGCATGCTTAATTAATGGTTGCCGTCCGCGCGGTCTGCGCCCGTAACGCGATGGAGCGACACGACAATTCGAGGGCTGCCGGCGGCGCGTTAACTCTCTGCGAGGGCGTCGAAAATACGCGCGATTTTACTGGTTATTAATCAGAGCCGGAGAAGATCGCGGGCATGGATCTTGGCAAGATTCCTCTGCTCGAAGCGATCACGCGGCGCATGAGCTGGCTCGGCGAGAGGCAGTCGGTTCTGGCGCAGAACGTCGCCAATGCGGACACCCCCGGCTACACCGCCAAGGACGTCAAGCCGCCGAGCTTCGCAGAGATGGTCTCCGGCGCCTCCGCGCGCCTTCCGATGGCGGTCACCGAGCCGGGTCAAATCGAGCCGGTGCACGACGATGGCGGCTTCAAGCTGGTCGCACAGAAGACATCCGAGCGCTCGCCCAACGGCAATGCGGTGAGTCTCGAAGATCAGATGATGAAGATTTCCGACACCACCAACGACTACGCGCTGACCACGAGCCTCTATCGTCAGCAGATCAACCTGCTGAAGATGGCGCTCGGCCAGAACAACGGCAGCTGAGGAACGACGTCCGATGGATTTGCAGACTTCGCTGCAGCTCTCCTTTGCCGGCATGAGCGCTCAGAGCACGCGGCTGCGCGTCATTGCGGAAAATCTGGCCAACGCCGACAGTACCGCGCAGACGCCGGGCGGCGCACCCTACCGTAGGCAGGTCGTCACCTTCAAGAGCGTGCTGGACCATTCGCTCGACGCCACCTCCGTCAAGGTCTCCGGCATCGTTCCCGCGGGAGGCGACTTCCAGCGCAAGTACGATCCCGGCAATCCCGGCGCCGACGCCGAAGGCTATGTGTTGATGCCCAATGTCAATCCGCTGATGGAGCTGATGGACATGCGCGAGGCGCAGCGCAGCTATCAGGCCAATCTCGACAGCATCTCAGCGGCCAAGAGCATGATCAGCCGCACCATCGACCTGCTCCGCTAACCGCCCTTTCGGAAGGAATCGTCATGGTTGCGACCATTGCCAACGCTGCTGCCGCCTATGCCAATACCGGCCGGATCGGCGGCGGTCCAGGCCTTGCGGCGCGCGACACCGGCACCGGCTTCGCCGATATGCTGAAGGAAGCCGCAGGCGATGCGGTGGGCGCGCTCAAGACCGGCGAGGCCCAGAGCCTTCAGGCGGTGACGACGGGCAAGGCTGACCTCAGTAAGGTAACCGAGGCGGTCAACAACGCCGAGATCGCGCTTCAGGCCGTGATCGCCATACGCGACAAGGTGATCGCCGCCTACCAGGACGTGTCGAAGATGGCGATCTGATGAACGCCAACGATGCGATCGATCTCGCGCACCAGACCGTCGTCGTCGCGCTCAAGCTCGGCGCGCCGGTGATGCTGCTGGCGCTTGTCGTGGGCCTGGTCATCTCCTTCCTTCAGGCGCTGACCCAGATCCAGGAGATGACGCTCACCTTCGTGCCGAAGATGCTGGCGATCCTCGTCTCGCTCCTGGTGCTGCTGCCGTTCATGTTGACGACGCTCACCGCGTTCATGCATTCCCTGGTCAACCGCATCATCACCGGCTGAAGGCGATGCTGCAGGAGCTGCTGCCGCACGACGTCTTCGCGGTGATGCTGATCTTCTGCCGCGTCGGCTCGGCCATCATGCTGCTGCCGGGGTTCGGCGAGTTCTACGTGTTCCAGCGCTTCCGGTTGCTGCTGGCGCTGCTGCTTGCCGTGCTGCTGACGCCGCTGCTCCAGCCGATCCTGCCGCCGCTGCCCGGCAACGCCGTGCAGCTCGCATCGATCGTCGGCAGCGAGGTGGTGATCGGCCTCTTTCTCGGTTCGATCGCGCGCGTACTGTTGGGCGCGCTCGACATCGCGGGCACCATCATCTCCATTCAGCTCGGCCTTTCGGCAGCGCAGATCTTCAACCCGATGGCGGCGGCGCCGGGCAGCCTGCCCAGCGCGCTCTACGGCCTAATGGGCGTGCTGCTCATCTTCCTCACCAATCTCCACCATCTGCTGCTGCGCGCGCTGGTCAACAGCTACGACGTCTTCGCGCCGGGCGTGCTGCCGCCGCTTGGCGACCTCTCCAACGTGATGGCGCGTGCCGTGGCCGGAGCTTTCGTCATCGGCATGGAGATGGCGGCGCCCTTTATCCTGCTGGGGCTGGTTTTCTACGTCGCCATCGGCATCGTCGGTCGGCTGGTGCCACAGCTCCAGATCCTCTTCGTGACGCTGCCACTGCAGATCATCGGCGGCCTCTTCATCATGGCCTTCGTGCTGGCTACGAGCATGCAGTGGTTCCTCGACGCCTTCACGCAGCAATTCACTGCGCTCACCGGCGGCTGAGGCAGGATCATGGCCGAGAGCGACGACAGCTCAAAAACGGAGCAACCGTCCCAACGCAAGCTCACCAAGGCGCGCAGCGAGGGACAGGTCATCCAGTCGCGCGAGATCAACAGCCTGTTCATGCTGTCGGTCGGCGCGGCGATCGTGTTGCTCTTTGCGCCGAGCGTCGCAGGGCGCATGGAAGTGACCTTGGCGCGCTTCCTCGATCCCGCCAGCCTGATCGGCGGTGGCGGGGTGCTGTGGGAGGCGGTGGCGGCGCTGCTCGTGGAACTGGCGAAGGCCTGCGTGCTGCCGCTGGTGCTGCTGGTCGCGGTGGCAATCGCCGGCTCCGTCATGCAGACCGGCCTGGTGTTGGCCACCGAGAAACTCGGTTTCGATATCAGCCGCGTCTCGCCGCTGGCCGGGCTGAAGCGTCTCTTCTCGCTGCGCGCCGTGCTGGAATTCATCAAGAACCTCGCCAAGGTCGCCGCCGTGATGGGCGTTGCCGGCTGGTTTCTGGCGCCCGAGCTGCTGCGCGTGCCGGCGATGATCAGCCTCGATGCCGGCGCGCTCGGCGCGGAGATCCAGCACGCACTGCTGCATCTGTCGCTCGGCATTCTGGGTCTCATCGTCGTTCTTGCGCTCGTCGACTACGCCTATCAGCGCTTCAGCTTCATGCGCGAAATGCGGATGTCGAAACAGGAGGTGAAGGAGGAGAACAAGCAGTCCGAAGGCGACCCGATGGTCAAGGCGCGGCTGCGCCAGATCCGCATGGATCGCGCACGCCGCCGCATGATGGCCGCGGTGCCGACCGCATCGGTGGTGGTCACCAACCCGACCCACTATGCGGTGGCTCTGAAGTATCAGATGGGCGCCAAGGGCGCCCCGCGCGTGGTGGCGAAGGGCGCGGATCTGATTGCCCAGCGCATTCGCGAGATCGCCCGGGAGAACGATGTGCCGCTGGTTGAGAACCCGCCGCTCGCGCGCGCGCTCTACGCGACTGTCGATCTCGACCATGAGATTCCGCCGGAGCACTACCGCGCCGTGGCGGAGATCATCAGCTACGTCTTCCGCCTGAAGGAAAAAGCGCGGCCGCGATAGGGGCCGGCACACAGGATATGCTAGACTGGCCCCGGATGGATGGCACTTCCAAGCAGGCGTTGCCGGTGACCGGCACCGCCCAGAACATCGCAGCTCCTGCCCTTGGCCGCGGATCGCCGGCATGGATTCGCTGGCTGGCGCCGCTTGCTTTGATTGCGGCGGTGGCCGCCGGCATGCTGCTGCTGGCCTCGCTGGTGGAGTTCGATTGGGGCGGCGCCCGCGTGCTCGGCCTGGGGCTCGCCGCGCTCGCCGGCGTCTGCGCCGCGGCGAGCCTGGTCGGCGGCCAGCTCCATCGCACGCTGAGCGGCCGGGTCGATCTGCTGAGCCAGGCGCTCGAGGCCTCGCCCAACGCCCATCTTATTCTGGGTCCGGACGGGGCGGTCGCCTATGCAAGCGCCGCCTTCCACCGCTTCTTCCCCGAGCTCGGCAATCCGCCGCTCGACCAGCTGGAGCAGCGCTTTGCCGCCGATGGCGGCGCGGCGGGCGAATTCGCCCGCCTGCGCCACGACGCCTCGCATTATGGCCGGGCGCAGGGCCGGCTAGCCCTGCGCTACAACCCCGCCGGGACCGCCTGGTTCAACCTTTCGGCGCATCTTCTGGCCGGCCGCCCCGGCTACAGCCTCTGGACCTTCGAGGACGTCACCGCGCGCCACGAGATGGAGCAGGTGATCCGCGACGAGCAGATGAAGCTCGCCGATTTCCTCGATCACGCGCCGATGGGCTTCTATTCGGTCGATGGCGAGGGGCGGTTCCTCTTCGTCAACCAGGCGCTCGCCGACTGGCTTGGCGCCTCGCCGGGCGAGCTCGTCGACGGCGGCGCGCGGCTCCGGGACTTCCTCGCCAGCGACGCGCCGCCGGGCAGTCCCGCGCATGCGCCCTTCGAAGGCGGCGCTGCCGGCGCGCCGCGCGGCGAGGTCGTGCTGCGCGGCCGTCAGGGCCGCACCGTTTACGCCGCGATCAGCCAGTCGGTGGTCAAGATCGGCGACAGCCTGCGCACCCGGTCGGTGGTGCGCGACCTCACGCCTGAGCGCGAATGGGAGGAGGCGCTGCGGCTGTCGCGGTTGCGCTTCCAGCTCTTCTTCGCCAATGCGCCGGTGGGCATCGCGCTTCTCGATCGCGACGGGCGTCTGGTCGAGGCCAACCGGGCGCTGGGCGAGCTTTTCGGCACCGCTCCGGGCGAGCTCAACGGCAAGGAGCTGGTGCGCTTCCTGTCGCCGGAGAGCCAGGGCGAGGTGGCGATCAAGATCGGCGCCGCCGCCAACGGCCAGGTGATCGCGCGCCCGGTCGAGGTGCGGCTCGCGGGCCCGCGCGACAAGTCCGCATCGCTCTTCGTCAGCCGGCTCGACGCGGCCGAGGAGGGCGAGGTCGGCGTCATCCTGCATTTCATCGATACCACCGAGCAGAAGAGCCTCGAGGCGCAATTCGCGCAGTCGCAGAAGATGCAGGCGGTGGGCCAGCTCGCCGGCGGCGTCGCGCACGACTTCAACAATCTGCTCACCGCGATGATCGGTTTCTGCGACCTGCTGTTGCTGCGCTTCAGACCGGGCGATCCGTCGTTTGCCGACATCATGCAGATCAAGCAGAACGCCAATCGCGCCGCCAACCTCGTCCGCCAGCTCCTGGCTTTCTCGCGCCAGCAGACGCTGCAGCCGCGCGTGCTCAACATCACTGATGTGCTGGCGGAACTTTCGCATCTGCTGCGCCGGCTCATCGGCGAGAATATCGAGCTCAAGGTCGTGCATGGCCGCGATCTGGGATTGGTCAAGGTCGATCAGGGCCAGCTCGAGCAGGTGATAATCAACCTCGCGGTCAATGCGCGCGACGCGATGCCGGGCGGCGGGACGCTCACCATTCGCACCGCCAACATGTCGAGCGAATTCCCGATGCGCCGCGGCCACGAGGTGATGCCGCCCGGCGAATACGTGCTGGTCGAGGTGACCGATACCGGCATCGGCATTCCGCGCGACAACCTGGCGCGCATCTTCGAGCCGTTCTTCTCGACCAAGGAGGTGGGATCGGGCACCGGCCTCGGCCTCTCCACCGTCTACGGTATCGTCAAGCAGACCGGCGGCTTCGTCTTCGTCGAGAGCGAACCGGGAAAGGGCGCGCAATTCTCGATTTTCCTGCCACGCCACCAGGGCGGCGAGGCGACGGCCGGGGCGCGCGCCGATCTTACCGGCGAGCAGGCGAGGGATCTCACCGGCGCCGGCACGGTGCTGCTGGTCGAGGACGAGGACCCGGTCCGGCTCTTCAGCGCCCGGGCGCTGCGCAACAAGGGCTACAAGGTGATCGAGGCGAAGAGCGGTGAGGCGGCGCTCGAAGTCATCACCTCGGGCACCGAGAAGGTCGAGCTGCTGATCACCGATGTCGTGATGCCGCGCATGGACGGCCCCAATCTGGTGAAGCAGGTGCGCGAGCTCCATCCCGATATGAAGGTGATCTTCATCTCGGGCTATACCGAGGATGCGTTCAGGAAGCGCCTCGACCGCGACAGCGACATCCACTTCCTGCCCAAGCCCTTCTCGCTGAAGCAGCTTGCCGGCAAGGTGAAAGAGGTGATGCTGGCCGACCGGCCCTGAGGCGCCGCGCCCGAGCGGGCGGATCGGGACTCTGTCAGCGATGTACAGCATTGAGAATGTTTCCGCGCTCCCTCATTGATGGAGTGGTCGAGCGGCGGTCTGTCAGCGATGTACAGCATTGAGAATTTTTTCCCGCTGCGTCATTGACGCAGTGCGCGGCGCGGTGGCCCGCCGGGCGGCGCGGGCTGTCTCTTCACGATGGCAAAGAGCGGGCATGCTCATGCTAGCACGGCACCCCTCAGCGACCGGACTTCGCAGTGCGGTTTTTATCGCGACGCTGCTGCTGGGTCCGGTGGCCGCGGCGGCGCCCGCCCGCGCCGATGACGATGCGCTTTATCGCGCGCGGGCCTTTGTCACCGGCCAGGGTGAATCCGAGCGCGCCCGGGGCATGGCGCTCTGCCTTGCCGATGTGCTGGTCAAGGTCTCGGGCGATCCGCAGCTCCGCGGCGATGCCCGCCTGAAGCCGCTCGAATCCGAAGCGGCGCGCCTCGTCGCCCGCTTCTCCTATCACGACCGCATGGCCGGGCTGCCGCTCCATGACGAGCAGGGGACTCGCGACCGGCCTTTCGACCTCACCGTCGCTTTCGATCCCGGGAGGATTGATGGAGCGCTGCGCTCGCTCGGGCTTCAGCCCTGGCCGCTGCCGCGGCCGGCAGTCATGGTGTTGCTCGGCATTCGCGACGGGGCCGGCGTCTCCTATGTGCTGGCCGGCAATGGCGGCCGCGGCCTCGGCCAGCGCCTGTCGCTCGCCGCTGCGGGGGAGCGCAGCGGCCTTCCGGTGCGGCTCCCCGATTCGGCGGGGCTCGCCGCCCGCCAGCTCACCTATGAAGAGCTCGCCGCCGCCACTCCGGCACGGTTGAAGGCGCTTTCCCGCTCTTTCGATGGGGCACCGCTGCTCGCCGGAAGGCTTGATTGGGACGAGGCGGCGGGGGGCTGGAACACGCGCTGGCGGTTTTCGGGGGCCGGAAAGGAGCGGGACTGGCAGATCCGCGGCGTCTCATTCGACGAGGATTTCCGCCGTTCCGTCGACCGCACCATGGGCATCCTATCGGGGCATGAGCGATAGGGGCGGCGCGGCGAAGTGTGGCTTTCGCGCATCCTTAAGGCGAACAAAAAA
>Ga0134126_10000961_pt1 | contig 36574 bp, 30 predicted proteins | sample KB31752_FD_96881 | JGI IMG/M metagenome (GOLD analysis project Ga0134126, IMG submission 96881) | Terrestrial soil microbial communities with excess Nitrogen fertilizer from Kellogg Biological Station, Michigan, USA - KB3-175-2 | ecosystem: Environmental > Terrestrial > Soil > Unclassified ...
CGCAATGCGGTCGTGGCCTTTTTCCCTATGGCGGGCGAGAAGCGTTGGCGCGTCGTCGGAGCATTTCCAGAGGAATTCGCGAAGGACGAGGGTGAAATTCTCTATGAAGAAATCGAAGCGCGCATCAAGGAAGAGTCACAAATCGAACTCGAGATAACGCATGTCTATTGGTTTTCTACTTATAAGGTTCACACCCGACATGTAGAAAAGTTTTCCTCGGGCCGATGTTTCCTCGCCGGCGACTCCGCACACATACATACGCCGGCTGGTGGACAAGGTATGAATACCGGCATCCAGGACGCTTACAACCTTGCGTGGAAGCTGGCGCTCGTTCTGAAGGGGACAGCAGCCGAACGCATTCTGGAAACCTACAACGAGGAACGGCTGCCCAATGCCAGGCGCCTGCTGCAGACCACTGACCGGATGTTCAATATCGCGGCCGGAACGGACTGGCTGGTTAACGTGGTCCGCACAATCATTTTTCCGCCGATGGCGAAGTTTATCCTCGGCCTCGACGCCGTCAAGAAACGGTTCTTTCCTTTGATTTCACAAATCGGGATCACTTATCGCGAGAGCTCTTTGAGCAGGCATAATGGCGATAGAGATTTTGAAGTCAGAGCTGGTGACCGGCTGCCCTATTTCCTTTTAGACGGGCACAGTATTTACGACAGACTGCGTGCGCCCAAATTTCATCTCCTCACTTTCTCCGATGGGCTGAGCGATGATGATGGCGATCATGGAAAGATCACCGGTGAAATCGGAAGCGAGTATGCGGATCTGATCGATCAGCAGTTCATTCCTCTTAGTCCTCAAATCGCCGAGACATTCGGCACGGACCAACCCTTCCAGGTGTTTCTGCGGCCCGACAACTACATTGCTTATATCTCCTCGGGGACGTCATCTCGTCGTCTCGCGTCCTACCTAAAAGAAATCATCAGCTAACTAGAAAACGCGCAAGCGCTTTTCTGGGACCGCGGGCGCCCTCGCCCGCCTGACGGACATCAGCGTCTACTCTGATATTTGTACTTGCCGCGCGTGCGGGCGGGACGCCCGCGGTTCCACAAAATCGCTTGAGTGGTTTTATTGAGGCAGACAATTGAGACAGAAACATGACATGAATATGCGGATTTTTGTTTGGCGGGCAATGATAATGCCTCCACGCAGGAGGAAAACAGACATGGACGACGAGCAAGCAATCAGAGACTTAATCACCACCTGGCTGAGTGCTTCAAAGGCAGGAGACACGGAGACGGTCCTGAGCTTGATGTCAGACGATGTAGTCTTCCTCGTCTGCGGGCGTCCTCCCATGCGCGGCAAAGAAGAATTTGCAGCCAGTCAAACCGCGCTAAAAGATGTCGAGACGGATGGCACCAGCGAGATTCGGGAAATCAAGGTGCTTGGTGACTGGGCCTATGTCTGGACACATCTGTCGGTGGACTTCAAACCCCGGAGCGGTGGGACCGCCAACAAACGCGCCGGCAACACACTTTCAATCTTGCAAAAAAGCGCAGGCAAATGGCTGCTCGTTCGTGATGCCAACATGCTGGCGCCAGTCTCTTAGAAGTTTTCAGTTTAAGGGGGAATTACGTGGCTGACGATCACATCGCAACTTATCTAAACGATCATCTGGCGGGTTCGGTAGTCGCCGTTGAACTGATGGAAAACCTGGAAGCGGTCTATGCCGGAAAACCAATTGCAGACTTCATTGCCAAGCTACGCGCAGATATTGAGGCAGATGTTCAGGAGCTCGAGGATCTGATGGGCCGTTTGCAAATCTCCGAGAGTCGAACGCGGAAAGCTTCGGCGTGGCTCACCGAAAAATTTACCCAACTCAAACTCCGGCTTGACGACCCGGCCCATGGCGACTTGCGACTGTTTGAATCCCTTGAAGCTTTGTCGTTGGGAATAGAGGGCAAGCGGTCTCTGTGGCTGGCGTTGTCAGCCGCAGCTGAAGTTTCGCCAGAACTTCGGATCGCCGACTATCCGCGTTTGCAACAACGCGCCGAGGAACAGCGCGAGCGCGTCGAAGCGAAGCGCCTTCAAGTTGCACAAACGGCTCTCCGGTTGGAACCGCCAGGTCAAGCAAGCTCCAGCTACAATGGATGACTCAGCAAGATTAGTTCATGGTTAGGAAGAGGGCTTGCTCCCGCTCATTGAATCGAAGATTGAGACCGGCGGGGGCAAGCCCCTGCCCAACCTGTGAGATCCTCTAGGTTGAGTTTTTCCACTTGAAGTAACGCATGCGAATTTGACCGTCGATCCTTTAACAGGGACTTTGAATGTTGGACTTTGGACTTTAGACCTTGGACAATCTGTCCATGAAGCGTTCCGGCGTCGCAGATCTTCCTCTTCACGGCGGCCGCGTACCCGACTGGCTGGCCGAACGGATGACCCGGCTCAGCACGGCGATCACTGAAACCATCGTCCACCATTACGGCACTTCTGCTTTCCTTTCGCGGCTCAGCGATCCCTTCTGGTTTCAGGCGCTCGGCGCCGTGATGGGAATGGACTGGCACTCTTCCGGCATCACTACCTCAGTAATGAGTGCGTTGAAGCGCGGCCTTGGCCCGCGGGCTGATGACATAGGTCTCTACATCTGCGGCGGTCGTGGCAGGTTTTCGAGAAACACGCCGGATGAATTGCGCGCGATTGCCAATCGACGCGGGCTCGATGGCGAGGAGTTGGTTCGCACCAGCCGGTTAACGGCGCGCGTGGATAGCAACGCTATTGCCGATGGCTTTCAGATTTATCTGCACAGTTTTGTTTTGACGTCTTCAGGAGAATGGGCCGTTGTTCAGCAGGGCTTGAACGATCAATCCGGAATGGCGCGCCGTTATCATTGGCATTCGACTTCAGTGCGCGATTTTGTTGCCGAGCCGCACACTGGAATCGTTGGCGAACATCAGGGCACGATCATGAATCTCGTCGATGCCCAGGCGCAGCCGGCGCAAAGCGCGATGCTCGACATCGTTCGCGAACATCCTGAGAAAACCCTTCGCGAGGCGTCGAAACTTCGTCACCTGACAATGCCTCGCCATCACGCGGTGCATCCGGAAGATGTAAATCTGAAACGCCTTGGCGCCGTTTTGGCAGTCGCTTATGAACGCGACCTTCATAGCTTTGCCGAACTCTTGTTGCTCGAGAAACTCGGCCCACGCACATTGCAGTCGCTCGCCCTGGTTGCTGACGTTGTTCATGGGGCTCCCAGCCGGTTCAACGATCCGGCGCGATTTTCCTTCGCGCATGGCGGCAAGGATCGGCATCCGTTTCCGGTTCCACTAAAAACCTACGACGAGTCAATTAACTTTCTTCGTACCTCACTCGATGCCGCCAGGGTTGGTAATAAAGAAAAGCTGGACGGCTTTCGCCGGCTGGAACGATTTACGCGCGCTGTGGAAACGCACCGCGAACCGGAGGCTGACTTCGACGCCGTCCTCGTTCACGAAGACGCTATCTCCGCCTCACTCGACGGTCGTTCGGTTTTCGACGACAATCCGGCGGGAAAACAGGATTCAGGACTCAGGACTCGGAACTCAGGAGGTAGAAAGAGAAGGGTCGAGGACAAGCGAGGGCGACGGCGCGAAGATAATCCGCGGCAGCGTTTGCTTTTCTGAAAGCAGCAGGCAGAAGTCGGATGGATTTACCTCAAAAGTCAAAATGCAATTATTTGGCCTGGAGGAATTTTCATTAGTGCCCCAACGGGGCTAAGGCCTCCAGCCCAGGGTTGCCGCTTCGGCTACCCTGGGTAAAGAAAGGATTCTGTCCTCCAACCGCAACGCGGTTGCGTCTGCTTTGTGCATTTCTCTTCGAGGAAATGACGCAACCGCATTGCGGTTGAAATCCTTTTCTTACTTGTTCCCAGGGTAGCCGAAGCGGCAACCCTGGGCTGTAGGCCGTAGCCCCGTTGGGGCATCACTGAGAATTTATGTAGTCAGTGGGAATTTTAAGGCAACACCAAGTCAGATCCTGAGTCCTGAGTCCTGAATTCTGACATGTCAAATCATTCCTTTGATGTCGCGGTGGTCGGAGCGGGCGTCTTTGGTGCGTGGACCGCCTACCAGCTGCGCCGAGCGGGGGCCGAGGTGTTATTGATCGATGCCTACGGTCCCGCGAATAGTCGTGCCAGTTCGGGTGGCGAGTCGCGAATCATCCGCATGGGATACGGCCAGGATGCGATCTACACGCGCATGGCTCAACGCTCGTTTGCGTCGTGGCAGGAATTGTTTGCTCGCATTAACAGGGCTCAACTCTTTCAGCAGACCGGCGTGTTGTGGCTGGCAAGAGAAAACGATTCTTATTGCGAAGCGACGCTCAAAACGTTTCAGCAAAACAAAGTGAAGCTTGAAAGACTCGATCAGGGCGAGCTGAAACGTCGTTACCCACAGCTTGAGCTCGATGGGATTTCGTGGGGAATCCTGGAACCTGATAGCGGAATCCTGATGGCCCGTCAGGCAGTGCAAGCCGTCGTAGCAGAAGCTCTCACCGCCGGCGTCAGTTACCTGGCGGCGGCAATCCGGCCGCTGGAGATTGCGGAAGGGAACAGCGTTTCAAAACTCGATTCGATTCCTACAACTTCCGGTAGCGAGATCGTCGCCGGCAAATATGTTTTCGCTTGTGGACCATGGCTGCCGAAACTCTTTCCTGAGTTGCTGGGCGGATTGATTCACGTCACCAGGCAGGAAGTCTTTTTCCTGGGCGTTCCCGCCGGCGATGATCGTTTTAACTCGCCTGCCATGCCGACCTGGATGGACATCAATGAACTAATCTACTGCCTTCCCAATTTCGACAACCGTGGCTTCAAGATCGCGATAGATAGACACGGCCCACAGTTTGACCCCGACACCGGTGAAAGAATCGCCAATCCGGAAAGCATGAAGGCGATACGCGCCTATCTTGCTCGTCGGGTGCCGTCGCTGGTCGAAGCGCCGGTAAGCGAATCACGTGTCTGCCAATATGAAAACACTTCCAACGGCGACTTCTTGATTGACCGTCACCCCAGGTTTGAAAACGCCTGGCTGGTTGGCGGCGGGTCTGGGCACGGATTCAAGCATGGCCCGGCGGTTGGCGAGCATGTTGCGGCGTTGATCTCCGGCAGCGCGAAAGGCGAATTGAGGTTCGCGCTGGCCACCAAGGAACAAGTGCATCAGCGGAAAGTGTTTTGAAATCTCACAATGCGGGCATCTTGCCCGAACTTTGCCAACCGCAGTCGCTCTTCTCATTCTTTTGCTACGGAACAATCGTTCATTTGCAACAAAATCAGGCCGATGATCGGGGACAATTCCAGCTTCGTCTTTCTCCCGTTTTGGCCGGATGTTCGCGTCAGCGACTACCGGGAATTTTTGTGTGCAATCTACGAATTTCGAAGGAGCAAATATGAGGACAAAGGTAGCGACGACGTTTCGACCACATAAATTACTTTTTGGGCTGGCCCTGATGCTGGCCCTGACACCGTTCGCTTTTGGGCAGAATACGCAAACGATGCAACCTGCAGCGAACCGGCCCATCCAGTCAATTCCTAATGGCGCAAAGCTAAAGTTCAAAGGCGTAGTGATCGCACGAGAAGGCGATACTTTCAGGATCCGCGATCGAAATCGCACCGACTACCTGGTGCTAATCACCGATCGCACCAGTATCAAGACCCATGGCGGCTTCCTGCGCAGCGGCAAGAAGTATCCGGTCACGGATATTCTCCGCGGCTTGATCGTGGAAGTTGAAGGGCGCGGCGATTCGCAGGGGCAACTCTCCGCCGAGAAAATCAGGTTTGATGAATCGGACATGAGGGCTGCGATTACCTCTGATACGCGTGTAACTCCGGTTGAGGAAAACCAGGCCCGCATGGCTGGACAAATGGACGAGCTCTACGCGGTGGCGGCGGAGGCGAGAACCGAATCAGCTGCGGCGAATGAACGGATCACTGCGCTCGACGAATACGATGTGCAGGAAACAGCGGCAGTAAATTTCAGAGTGAACAGCGCGGTGCTTTCACCGGAAGCGAAGCGAACTCTCGATGAGTTTGCAGCAAAGACTGTAGACGCCAAGGCCTATACCATCGAGGTTGCAGGTCATACGGATTCGACGGGCAGTGAGGCAAAGAACCTCCGTTTAAGCCAGCAACGAGCGGAAGCAGTGGTCCAGTATCTCGCAGTGAATCATAAGATTCCGCCTCGTCGTATTGTGACACCAATGGGTTACGGCAAAACAGAAGCTGTGGCCGACAACACAACGGCTGCGGGACGGGCTCAAAACCGGCGCGTCGAAGTCAAGATGATGCTGAATCGTGGGATGAGCCAGAACAAGCCGCCCGCAGGCAGCACTGCTCCTTAATGGCCAGGTAGGACAGGCTTGCCTGTCCCCCTTGCAAAGAAACCGACAGGCAAGGATGCCTGTCCCACCTGATGAAAGAGGGCACGCCTGGAGTGTGCCCTCTTTTCTTTAGTCAGTGAAGTCGCGCAAAGACTCATATACATGTGCGAAACTTCCACATCTACCGCGCAAGAGATCGGCCTCTAACCTCAGTCGGTCGACAAATACAGAACCGGGAGCGGTAGCGACCGGATCCAACACTCAGCTGGGGCTGGTCTGCGACACTTCTTGGTAGCGGGGTCAGTTTGAAAAGTTTGTTCCGCTTCTCGAACTTTACCGAAACGTAGAGCGAATCGCTACGACGAAATCAGAACTGGGAGCGCAGCCACCAGCCCTACACTCAAGAGCCAGAAGGTCTAAAGAAAAGTGCGGTTTCAAATGAAGCCTATCAATGTTGAGTCTTTGGCTGGTCGCTGCGCTCCCAGTTCTGATTTTGTCACTAATCGTTGGCTGGCAATCTAACTGACCTACTACTCACGTCTTACTAACCGCTCCCGGTTCTGTATCTGTCGATTCACTGAGTAGTGCGCCCTACCAGCTTCGCGATGGTGCGCGCAAGATTGGCAAGGCTAACCGGCTTGGACAGGTGCTCCTGAAAGCCAGCGGCGAGAGCGAGTCGGCGATCTTCGGCGCGAGCGTGGGCAGTCAGAGCAATGGCCGGAACGGTTGCGTTGCTGTCTCCGTTTCTTACCTGACGGATGAAAGCATAACCATCAACCTCCGGCATCGAAATATCGGAGACCAATATGTCAGGCTGCCAACCGGTCATGAGTGCCAGGGCTTCCGACGCTGATTCCGCCGCCTTCACCTCTGCCTCGCAGGACGACAACAGTTGCACGAGCAAGTCACGCGTATCGGTCTCGTCTTCGACCAGCAGGATTTTCAAACTACGTAAGAGAAGTTTCGCAGCCAGGGTTTCCTGAAGCTCCTCGGACTTTGTCGGAGAAGTCGGCGCGCTGCCACTCAGCGCCGGCAGCGTAACTGTAAATGTGGCGCCCTTCCCTTCTCCATCACTTTCAACTTTAACTGAGCCTCCATGCAGTTCCACCAAATGCCGGACGATGGCCAGGCCCAAACCGAGTCCACCAAACTTCTTCGTCGTACTGGCATCTGCCTGGCGGAAACGCTCGAACACGTGTGGCAGAAAGTCCGCGTTGATCCCCTGGCCGTTGTCCTTCACCACAATCTGCACCTGACCAGCCACAGTCTTGAGTTGAACGTCTATCTCCGTACCGCCAGGACTAAACTTAACTGCATTTGAAATCAGGTTCCAAACGACCTGTTGCAGTCGATTAAAGTCGCCGGAAACAGGGGGAATGTTTGCACTGACATGTACGCGAAATCTGATCTTCTTCGCATCCGCTGCCGGTCTCATCGAATCGATTGCGGCCTGGATAACTTTTTCCACTTCCACCGGGCGAGAATCAAACTGCAGCTTGCCGGACACGATTCGCGAGACGTCCAGCACACTCTCGATGAGTTGAGTTTGTGCTTTGGCATTACGGTCGATGATTTCAATGGCGCGGCGCGTCTCTGCGGGAGTGAGTGTGTCGTTGCGCAGCATGCTGGCCCAGCCGACGATCGCATTTAGCGGCGTCCGCAGTTCGTGAGAAAGATTTGCCAAAAATTCGTCCTTCACTCGATTCGCCACTTCCGCTTCCGCCCGAGCGCTGTGCTCGCGCTTGAGCAGCTCTTCGCGTTCCGCCTCAACACGCCGCTGTTCAGTAATGTCGCGCGCGATTTTCGAAGCGCCGATTAGCGCGCCTGACGCATCCTGAATTGGAGATACCGTCAGCGAAACATCAATTCTCCGACCGCTTTTCGCCATCCGCAGAGTTTCGTAGTGAACGACGCGTTCGCCGCTTTGAATCTTTTCGAGGAATTCACGCTCATCCTGTAAGAGTTCCGGAGGAATGAGAATCGAGACGTTCTTACCGATTACTTCATCAACGGAATATCCATAAAGAGCCACTGCTGCATTGTTCCAGCTCGTAATAACTCCACTAAGATCCATGCCGATGATCGCGTCATCCGTGGATTCAACAATCGCCGCGAACCGGCGCAACGCCTTCTCAGTATCCTTGCGATCGCTGATGTCGCTAATCGAGGCTACCCAGCCAACAACGGCGCCGTCACTGGCCATGTCAGGCCGATAGGTCGCAACCAAATGTCGCAACCCTACCGATTGGAACGATACTTCCTGTGAGTATTCAACAGGTTGCCCTTGCAGCACCTTCTCGACGTGGGGCCTGATGGATTCGTACGCATCCGTCCCTATAACCTCAACAATGGCCTTCCCAATTATGTTCTGCGGCTGAAGGCCCAGCATGTTCGCATAAGCGCGATTCACATAAACGTAACGCAGGTCTTTGCTGCAGCGGGTGAGCATCAAGGGCGTAGTATCTGTAATCACCTCCAATTCGGCTTCACGGGCCCTGAGCGCGTCTTCAGCGCGCCGCCGCTCGATGAATTGTCCGATCTGACTTCCAATACTGCCGAACATTGCCAGCAAGGCATCGTCGGGCTGCCGGATTTCACTACTGAAAAACTCCATGACGCCGACGAATTTTTCTCCGCCAACGATCGGAAACGCGAAGGCTGCGTTTAAGCCTTCTCTGATGGCAACAGGCCCACGCGGGAAGTTGTCATCCTTAGGCAGCTCGGGAATCCAATTCGACTTCATACGATCCCAAACGCGTCCAGGCAGGCCCACGCCGGCGGCGAAAGTCCTTCCACGACTAGCCAGCTCAAATTCCTCGACTCGCGAAGGGTGCGCGCTCCAGAAGCTTAGGCACCTTAGCGAGGTGGCGTTTGGATCCAGCGACCACAGGGCCCCGACGTCCCAGCGAAGCGTGGTGCCAATTGTTTCCAATATTCGGGGCGTGGCATCGCTCACTGCGGGAGATTCGGCAAGGATTTTAGTGATAGCCAGGTTGACGCCCACGCGCTTTTCATTTTCCAGCCGCATCGCTTCTGACACACGCCGCTCTTCTACGACAGCGACCAGGAAGAGAAAACTGACGGCGTTGGAGGCGACGAAAAGTTGCAGAACGAGCAGTGACTCGTTTGCTGTGTCACTAACAAATGGACCCAAACCGCGCAGTGTTCCCCAAACCGCAAAAGCTGATAGCGAGGCAATCGCGAGGGTCACGCCCTGGTGGCCTAATCTGAACGAAGCCCAAAGCAGGAAGGGCACAATAAAACAAGTCAGCAGGTAGTGGCGGATCGAAAGCGGCGTCGAATAACCGAAGGTCACTATCGCGGTGCCGGAAAGCAGTAGTAGAAGCAGAACACCCTCAAGAGTTCGTTGCAGGCGCCAACCCTGACGCGTTCGGACAATCCAGGTTAGTAGCAGCGGAGTAACGATCAGCGCGCCCGCCAAATCTCCGAGCCACCAGGTCCGCCACAGCAACTTGAAATCAGCCCAACGTTCCAGCTGGCCCAGGCAAAGACCGATGTTGCCGATCAGGGCACTGACCATGGTGCAGAGGGAGACTGTAATAACAAACTTGAAGACGTCTCTGGCACGATCAAACTGCAGATGAAACCCAAGCCCGCGCAGGATGAGGAGCGCACTTATGCTCTCAGCCGTATTGCCCAGAGCAATCGCCGCTGCTGTTACAGGCGGTAATGGCGTAACAAGGTTAACGAGAAAAGCACCGAGGAAAATTCCAGGCCAAATCCGGTATCCCAATAACAATGCGGCTGCAATAGCCACACCGGAAGGAGGCCAGACGGGCGAAACGCTCGAATGTAGGTAAGCGAAGGAGAGGCCGATTTTAGCTGCTATAAAGTAGACGGCAGCGACGGCGATGATCTCGGCGGCTAACGAAAGATAGCGAGTGGTCTTCTCCGGGTCCACAGATACTCCGCCTGCCCCGCTACCGAGACCCACCATCCTACTTTCTGATTCTGCCATGCCGTTCATCGGTGTCGAGTAGCTTTCGCCCGGGATTGGCTTCCGGCGGCAAGCAGCAAACTCTGCTGCAAGAACGGATAATTCAGGTTCGGGGGAAAGGAAAAGGCAGAGCAGTTTACCACGAAACCGAGGCCCGGTTCGGTACCCAAAAACCGCGCCTACATCGGCCAAAAAAACTTTGGCTTTATGATCGGTATCAGACAGACAGCACGGGGGGGGGAAATAAATTTGGGCACCCGACAAACTCGCTTGGCCGAAGGATGTCGCATCCTTCGATTAACTGTTGAGTTCGACACCTTCGGCTTTTTTGTTTCGCCCCGTTAGTCTTAGGAGACTGGTTTAGGTAAGACCGCATCCTCGAAAGCGGAAACGAGTCTTTTAACAAGTAGGGTACCCCCGTGCCGGCCAAACGAAGAATCCTTCTGGTAGAAGATCATGAAGACACCAGCGAGCTCATGGTCCTTCTCCTCAGCCAACTGAATTACGACGTCGCCACAGCCGCCAGCATCTCCGGAGCTTTAGGCATAGCGGAGTCGGCGGACTTCGATCTGTTCGTACTTGATTCCATGCTTCCGGATGGCATGGGCATTGACCTCTGCAAGCATATCCGCGAACGAAACATTTCCACACCAATTCTTTTTTATTCGGCCATGGCGTTTGAGCAGGACAAGCATGAGGCGTTGCTGGCGGGAGCTCAGAAGTATCTGGTAAAGCCGGTCGACTTCGACGTATTCTGTCGCACGGTCGCCGAGATGCTTAACGGCGCGACCGCAAGTCCTTACGTCGATCAATCAGTAGCTCTCCTGACAGCTTCGTAACACTCACAGGAAGATCGTTCAAGACCAGGACGATCGAGAATCTGGATTCGGCCGCGGTTGTATTTGATTAACCCTGCTGACTGCAAATTAATTGCACCCACGTTTACGGTCGCACGCCGTGTTCCCAGCATCTCCGCAATAAATTCCTGGGTCAAATTTATTTGGTCTGACTCCACGCGATCATGACACATTAACAACCAGCGCGAGAGCCGTTCGTCAATCGTATGTGACGCATTGCAAGCCGCTGTCTGTGCGACCTGTCGCAGGAAGGAGTTCAGATAGCGCAACAAGATGGTGTGCAGTTCATCACCGCGCATGAATTCCTTTAGAATTATGTCGGCTTTTGCACGCACGCCGCCATTTGGTATCTGCACAATAGCGCGTTCAGCCGATGTCTTCTGTCCTAGCAGGAACGGAACGCCCGTCATTCCCTCATTCCCCACCAGCCCGACCTCGACAATCTTTCCGTCCATCATTTGCGTGACGAGAGAGACGACCGCGTCGGAAGGGAAATAGCAGTATTTGATTGGCTCACCGATTTCGTACAGGATCTTGCCGTGGTCAAATGCGAAGGGCTCAATATGCGGGAGCAGGCGTTGATACTGGTTTTCCGGCAGGGCGGCCAGCAAACGATTTTTGATTGTGGATTTGGAACTGGCGCTCATCGGTTGTCTCCTTAAGTCGTGTGTGCGTGAACACAGCAGACGGCACAAGGAGGTGTTGACTATGCAACTCCCGATGGCGAGTGTTGGATTCTAAAAGAACAGAATCAGCCGCATAACTTCTGCGATCCGATAGTCCGAACTCCTTGAGTGTACGCTTCCGTACACCCCAGCGCAAAGATCAGGATCACACGCCAACCCGAGCTCCTTCAATTATTGGCCGAAACCCTAACATATTCATAGACAATGGCTCTGTCCGGTAACGTACTTAGGTTTATACTCAATTGTTCTTGGCGGGTGAAAAATCGATTCAAGTTGAAGTGCAACTTGTAACGCTCGAGGCTCCGTAGGAGCGACATGTTAATAGCAACAGACCAGTCCCCCACATACTCTTCGCTCCGTGAGGAGCGAACTGTTTTTCCACCCGGGCGGGGCGCCAGTTATTGCGCTCCTACGGAGCGCGAGCCTAATGCCGTGACGTTGAGGCAATAAACATTTCGCCCCGCTGGGGCGAAATCCGGTAGCGCATCAGCTTGGCACCGCCAAATTGAATTCGCCAAGAAGTCTCTGGCAGTCTTACTGGTGGTAGCATCCGGAATCAACATGGTGGAGGAAGCTAACTAATGGTTGTTCGGCAGTGGCGCTTGCAAAGCACTTCCCTGCTCGCGCTGTTCATCACCGGCCTTAGCATTTCTCTTTCGAGCTTGGGAACTTTCTCCTCAGTTCAGGGTCAAACTCCGAGCGGCCCACGCGTACCGAATATCTATGACGCTCAACGGCAAGTTGAAAAATATATCGACTCAGGAAGTTATGATCGCGATGTTGCGAAGGTCGTAACTGCAGCGCACGCCTGGTTGAAGAAGCGGGTTGGGTCCGCGACAAAACCGGCGATCGTGCTCGACATCGATGAGACGTCGCTTTCGAATTGGCCGGAGATGCGCGTCAATGGCTGGGCCCGCATCATCAATGGACCTTGCGATCTTGAGAAGGGTCCCTGTGGTCATCGCGCCTGGCAAGCTATGGCTCGGGCGAAAGCCCTTGCGCCGACGCTCGCTCTGGCGCAGAGCGCACATAAACTCGGCGTGGCTGTGTTCTTCATAACTGGACGGCCGCAGCGATTACGGGAAGCAACTGAACGCAATCTTCGAGAGCAGGGGTATGAATGGACCGAACTGATCCTTGAGCCGGCAGGCGCGTCTTTTCCGAGCGCCGCAGACTTCAAGGCGCCGGAACGACGGAAAATCGCAGAACATGGTTACACAATTCTCCTGAACCTGGGAGATCAGGATAGCGATCTAAAAGGCGGTTACGCTGAACGCACCTTCAAACTTCCCAACCCGGTGTATTTTGTTAAGTGAAGACTCGCGGAGATGCAGAACCGCGAGCGGTAGCGAGCGGATGCGACGGTCAACAATAAATAAAGCTTTGTGAATTCAACGTTGAGTGCAGGTATCCGCTCGCTACCGCTCGCGGTTCTGCATTGGGTTGATCGGCATCAGCCACGATCATCGTTGAGTTTAAATACTTGACTCCGCGACTCTCAATGTAGTTTCAAACTTGAATGGTTGGAGGAAAATCTATGGGTGAACTAAGCGCGCTGTCGCTACTGCCCTTTGTGCCGAGCGGCGGCGATTACCAGGCGAGCCGAAGTCTATTTGCCGATCTTGGTTTTGAAGAAGTATGGGAGAACAGCGGCTATGCTGGATTTCGCAATGGCGCCGCGCAGTTTATTCTCCAGAACTTCGATGACGAAAAGTTTGCCGGAAATTTTATGGTTCGTATCAACGTCGCAAATCTCGACGCCTGGTGGGACGCGGTGTCTCGTCTACAACTTGACACCAAATATTCGGGTTTCCGTATTAACCCTCCGGCCAATTTTCCCTGGGGCCGCGAAGTTAACTTCATCGATCTCGCCGGGGTCTGTTGGCACGTCGGCGAGTGAATCCAACATCTAACACAACTCCAATGTTTGATACTTTAACCATTCGAGACGCACGGCCAATCGCTTTTGTGAAGCGAACGTTTCAGGTTGTGGTTGGTGCATATTTAATAATCGGGCTAACTGCCGGCTATCGCGCGTTCTACCAGGTACACAGTCTCGACTTGAATACGAGTGAGCGCGTTCTTCGCAGTGGTTCCACGATAACCACCAGAGTTGTAACTTACGCACGGACACCAGTGAGTGTAAGACTCGAGTTGATACAGGGATCGCACTCCGAGGACCTTTCCATCCGGGGCGTGCCAGACAACGATTGGGCTTTTCTTGATCCGCGCCCGCGGCACGCCTCGTTAACTTTCGTGCTCCCATCAGCAGTGGTCGCGCGTTTTCAAGCGGGGCCGGCGCAGTTACGAGTCACCGCGATTGGCCGGCCACAATTGTCACGTCTACCGCCGCCACTGGTACGGGAATTAGCGATTGAACTCCAACCGTAACCGATGGTTCCGATCAAGTGATTGTCTGGGACCGCGGGCGTCCCGCCCGCAAACGCGCCGAAGGCGCGCAGTCTTTCTAAACATTCCCTAATCCCTTTTCGCGCTTCGCGCTCATTTGCCGCGGTCCCAGACAATCACTGGAGCGGCTGCTGTTTCAGGGTGCGAATCTGCGGCGGTATTCGGTTGAGTTTATGAAAGCCTTGACCATCTCGGCGTTAACGAAGTTTCCGTTAAAGTCGTTCAGTTTCTGCAACCAGAAGTTGTAGCCGTCGAAGTTCAAACCAATCTCCGGCGGGTCGTTGGGATTCCTTCTCAGGTACCCAAAATACTGCATCAGCACAAACGCCTTATTCTTCTCCGCATTTTTTAAGTCCTGATCTTCAGCGACCGAGCGCAACACTGAAGCCCGCTTGCTTACGTTTGCCGGCGTCGCGCCCAGCACTGCCACCAGATTCGCTTTCTCATTTGCGGAAAGCACTCCTCCCGCGTTTGTGTTGAGTTGCGTCACAAACTGCTCCGCTGTAAGGGAGCTGGGAAAGGCCGCGAGAAAGTCCGTTCGCTGTACAAACGCCAGCGCGAATGCCTGCTTGTTAGCTTCCAATTGCGCTTGCCAGTCTCCAATCCCCACCAGCACTCCCTGCCCAATCTGTTGCGTGTCTCGCAGGAAATCCGTGAAGCTTACCGGCACAGGCGCGCCTGCAAGGTTGCCGAATCCCTCCTTGTAACTGCGATACACCAGGTAACCGGTTTCCTGAAACTCTATCGACAGAAAAAACGCCGCCGAGACATTGATTCGCTTCAACTCGATGCAGGCTGCATCCGCACCACACTGCGTAATCTGGTTCGTCCAGAAGGCGAGACCATCTGCATCAGGCTCGCGATTCAGAAAATCGACATAGTGCTGACGAACGAAGAAGCCAGCCTGATCAATCGGATTGGCGCTCCCGTTCTCCGGGCCATTATCGTGAATTGTTAACGTGGCTGTTGAAGGCGAACCAAGCGTCGCGCCGGTAACGTTGCTCAAAGTGAGCGTAAAAGTCTCATCGCCCTCCGTGTAAGCGTCGTCAATGATGGGAATCGCAATAGTTTTGGAACTCTCAGCTGCAGCAAAATGCAACGTGCCCAGAGTTGTCAGATAGTCGCAGCGTGACGAGGCAATGCCATTAACCACGTTGCAGTTATTAGCGCCAGCGGTGTCACTGGTGGCGTAATCGACGGTTGAGACGGCGGAAAGATCTCCGGTGCGAGTGACAACCACGTTCAGCGTGTTTGTGCCTTCAGTGACACTGTAGGCTGACGCGCTAAGTTGTATGGACGGAGGACTGACAAGCAATACGGTCGATCCACTGCTCGCTGCAAAGTAAGTATCCGAAACATAGGTCGCGGTGATCGTATGCCCTCCGGTCCCGAGACTGGCTATCGTAGTTGTAGCGGTGCCATTTGCGGCGAGCGGCACTTGTCCGATCACCGTCAACCCATCGCTGAACGTAACCATACCGGCCGGCGTGCCGGTTGGTGCACCGGGGTCGGCAGGAACTCCAGCGACAGTCGCGGTAATCAACACTTGCTGTCCTAAGATCGAGGGATTCGGAGAGGCGACGACGTTGGTGGTCGTGGCATTGGGATGGACCTTCTGCATCATTGTCGCCACGGTGGAGGCGTGACTGCCATCACCATTATAAATCGCCACGATGAAATGATTACCCAGATAGTTAACCCCCGCAGAGAGTGATGACGTGCTCACTGACGCCTGACCGTTGGCGTTCAGCGGAACATTCGCTTGCAGCGTCTTCGCTTCCGGAGTCAACCCGTTATAGGTGTTGGCAAAAAACGAGACTGTACCCGTGGGAGGCGTGGCGCCGGTAACGGTGGCCGTGAAGGTAATAGAGTCGCGGTAAACAGTCGCGCGCAAATCTGGCGATGAAGAGGTCAGGGTAACGCTCACCTCCGAGTTGTTGCCCATGGCAAACAGGGTTCCCCCATTGAGTGTGTAGACCGTGCCGTCAGGCCCTATAACAGTCGGAACGTAAGGCTGTCCGATTCCGGAGTTAAGAGTAATCGCCTGGTCCAGTGAGTTCGTCGCCAGGTTCCAACGATAGGCATGGCCGTCCTCGCTGTTGAAGAAGACACTGTTCGTCGCCGGGTTGACTGCCGGGGCATTGATGCACCATTCCTTCACGGCGTTGGGAAGGCCAGCTTGTTCCGCGTCCGGTGTCGGACCAATTACGGTCAGCACCTCTCGCATTTCTACCAACCCCGGCGACGAACTATGTGGATCGATCTGAGTGGCGTTGGGATCGAGCAGAGCGACTCGGTTAACGCCGCTGCCGTCCTGGAAAGCGTAGTCGTTGTACTTACAAAACAGAAGGTATGAAGACGTCCCCGTATAAGCGGCCACTGAAGCGGCAGGTACGATACCCGGGGTGTAGTCCCAACCAAAAGCACCTGGCGTTTTAGTAGTCGAGAGATCTCCACTAAAGCGCAGCAGAAAGCCGCGCGATCCGTTGTTCGCGGGTGTTCCCTGGACTCCGAAATAAACATCACCGTCAGGCGCGATCATGGGAGATGCGGTGCCATCTTCCGGCACACCCGCCGCATCACCGGTGCGCGGGTCCCTCAGAAAAACTGAAAACTTCGTTTTCAGATCCAGCGGATCCAGGCCGAGTAAGTAGCAGTATCGATTATTAGTCGCCCACTTCACCACGACGTACAGAGTGGTTTCGTCGCTGCTCAAGGCGGGGGCAACGTTGTGGCTATCTCGCTGAATCGCGGCATCGTTGGCAGCGGCGGCGGCAAGCACAAAGATTCCGTTTCCGTTGTTATCAATTCGTGCAAAGCCGCTTTGCGTCGTGTTCAGAGGATCCGGCGCAGTTCCCTGCACGCGAAAACCGAAATAAATGTTGCCGTGTGAATCCGCGGTTATAGGGGTGTTGACGAAGATAGTGTTGTTGTAGGCGGCAGCGTTCGCGTTGTAGTTAGCCAGAGACGTATAGAAGACTTCACGAACAGGCGCGCCCGGAGAATTAGAGTCGGGGTTGTCGATGTGCCAGATGGTACCGCCGGCACCGGGGTAGTAGAGGCGCGTGCCGAAGGGGCCGGTGGCGACACAGGGTTGATAAGCAGGAATCCAGTTGTGCGCGGGAAGAATGTAGTCGGTTGCCAGGGTGTACTTGGCCGCGCCATTTGCGCCATTGAAAGCGCGAACCTGAAAGCCGCCCGCAGCGCCTGTCTTAACCGGTACCAGTACGGTATTGGCTGTAGTAATGAGCGGAGCGCCATAGTGAATAAGATCGCCGGTGTTATTGAGATCGATGCTGGCGATCCACTTAAACACATTCAAGTTCTGTGCAGGCGCAGCGTAACTGGACGTGTGCTGCGCGTTGCCGGCGAAGGTTGTCGCCTGCGCAAGAACGCGCTCGCAAGTTAAGACCATAAGGCAACTGAAGCCTATGGCGAATAAACCAAAACGAAAACTGTGCTTTCGCAACAGATCGCAAGCAGGTGGGAATGGAGCGATAGGCATAAAGAGCTGAGAGGACAGTTAGCCAGGAACTGGCTTAATGGGAACACCGGAAGGGAGACACGGATGAGGATACTCCATGATAGCGGCTCTACTCAACAACGATCGGGTTATTAGGTCGATTGAGGCCCTTCAAGTGATTGGCTGGGACCGCGGGCGTCCCGCCCGCATTACCTGGCAACCACCTGGATGGCATTTTACCTTTCTACTTTTCGCCTTCGCGCTCATTTGCGGGCGGGACGCCCGCGGTCCCAGCCAATCACTTGAGTGGTTACAAACCGGTCCAGCACTTTTCAACCGCTCTTCGACAACATCACTGCAGTGGTACAATTTGTTTTTCAATATTTTCAACGGCAATCCTGATCGCATAGTTATGAAATCAATCGTTTCGTCGCAATGATACTCCTGCAGAACATCTCCCAATCCTTCCATTCTCCAATCGTGCTCATATTGCTGGCGGCGATCGCCGCTGGATTGCTTTATGTCCTCTGGCGCGAAGTGCGCAAGATTCCGGCCAAGCTATTCACCTTGATGGCCACGGCCTTCGTGGACATGTTGGGTCTGTTGATGATCATTCCGCTGCTTCCGTTCTACGTGAAGACGCTGGGCGGTTCCGGAGTGGACATGTTGGGGTTCCACCTTGGAATCGGGACCATCATGGGTTTCATCGTCGCCTCCTTCACACTCGCGCAGCTAATGAGCGCGCCGATGTGGGGGCGGTTCTCCGATCGAGTCGGAAGACGGCCGACACTGCTAATCGCCCTGGGCGCATCGGCCATTGCGTATTTGATTTTCGGTTTCGCACACTCGCTGCTCTTGTTATTTATCTCGCGCCTGGTGCAGGGAGCCGGCGGTGGCACTGTCGGCGTTATACAGGCGTACGTGGCTGATTCCACCGATCCCAAGGATCGCGCGCGCGCACTCGGATGGCTCTCCGCCACAACCAACCTGGGCGTCGCCCTGGGTCCGGTGCTCGGTTCATTCGCGATCACTCTGGGCAAGTATGATCTTGTTCCGGGGCCAACGACATTGCAGATGGGACGCTCAGCGCCGGGAATCCTGGCCGCGGCGCTTTGTATCCTGAACATGATCTTCGCTGCGCGTTATCTGACTGAGTCACGCGTGGTAAACGAGCCATTGAAAGAGGGTGAAGAAAACCGAACTTCGTTTCAGACTATCGGGCGCGTGCTGTCTCATGCAGGCGAACCGGCATCGCGTCTCATCTGGATCTATGCCATCTCCATCGGCGCCTTCCAGGGAAGTTTTTCCGTGCTCGCACTCTTTTTGAACGCACGTTTCCAGGTGACTGAACAAACGATCGGTTATTTTTTCATGTACGTCGGATCGATATCGGTCTTCGCGCGAGTGCTCTTACTGGGAAGGATGGTCGACTGGTTGGGTGAGGCGAATCTCTCGCGTCTCGGTCTCGTGCTCCTGGCGGCGGGCGTTGTCGGCATGCCGCTATCGCGAAACCTCTGGATGCTGGCAATTGCCGTCGCCCTTATTCCGCTAGGCACGGCCTTTACGTTTCCCTGCGTAACCGCACTTCTTTCGCGCGTCATCAGCCAGCGAGAACGCGGGCTCTACATGGGCATGCAACAGACATATGGCGGAGTCGCTCGCATTATTGCACCACTGTTCTTCGGCTGGGCGTTTGATCATCTCGGCGTTTCGTCGCCTTACTACTTCTCTGCCGCGTTCATACTGGGAACGGTCCTGCTTGGTTTTGGCCTGGATCAATATGCGCGACCCAAAGTTTCAGCAGTGGCTGAAACCCCAGTTGCGGCGGGTGAACAGGAAGCCTGAGCCACTCAAGTTTTTCTCTGGGACCGCGGGCGCCCCGCCCGCAAATGAGCGCGAAGCGCGAACAGTGTAGCGTCGTCATTGCGACTATGTGGCTGCCCAAGTAATGCGGGCGGGGCGCCCGCGGTCCCAGAGAAGAGCCCGAGTGGCACTTAGGTCCGATTGTCACTGCGTAAACTCTTGCGGAATCGGTTAGACTTGTCTGCGTCTTCAACTCTAGTACACTTTCCCCTGCAATCTCGATCTACCGAAGCCAGCTATGGAGGGCACTCTGCACTTGCGCCTATTGCATCCTTTCGCACTTATCTCCGCGTTAATATTCATATCGGCCTTCGTCCAACCAGCTCTGCTGCCATCAGCCGCAAACCAACCAACGTTTCAGACAGCCGCGACGCAGCAGTCGCCTTCTCCTTCCCCGTCCCCGTCCCCGTCCCCGACTCCAACGCCCGTGCCTTTGCCACCGCCAACTGTAAAGATTAATGACTACCGTGCTCCGGCCGGGCGCATCATCGGAGCAGCGTTAACAAGTGACCACGCTTACACGCGGCTACGGTACTTGACCGATCGCATCGGCAATCGTCTGAGCGGCTCTAAAAATTTAGAGCGCGCGATTGAATGGGCTCTTGCCGAAATGAAGAACGATGGGCTGGACAACATACGCGCCGAAAAAGTGATGGTGCCACACTGGGTGCGCGGCGAAGAAAGCCTCGAGATGATTAGTCCGGAGCCGCGCAAATTGTCGCTGCTGGGTTTGGGCAATAGCGTAAGCACGCCACCTGAAGGGATCGCCGCCGAAGCATTAGTGGTACGGAGTTTCGACGAACTCGAAGCACTTGGCGAGCGCGTGCGCGGAAAAATCGTCGTCTACAACGCGCCGTTTGTTAGTTATGGTGAAACCGTTAAGTATCGCGGCTCAGGTGCTTCACGCGCGGCGCGTTATGGCGCGGTGGCCGCCCTGGTGCGTTCGATCACGCCCGTGAGTCTGCAGACGCCGCACACTGGCGCCATGACTTATGACGAGAAGCAACCGAAAATTCCCACCGCTGCGATTACGATCGAAAGCGCGGAGCTGTTGCAGCGAATGAATGATCGCGGTGAGCGGCCGACGCTGCGGCTTAAAATGGAAGCCAAATTTCTGCCCGACGCCGAGTCGGCAAACGTTGTCGCTGAGATCAAGGGTTCGGAGAAGCCGGAGGAAGTCATCCTGCTTGGCGGACACCTGGATTCGTGGGATGTGGGCCAGGGCGCACAGGATGACGGCGGCGGAGTCATTATCGCCTGGGAAACAGTGAGACTGCTTAAAGAACTTGGACTCAGACCACGCCGCACAATTCGGGCGGTACTCTACACTAACGAAGAAAACGGAGCGCGCGGCGGCGATGCTTATCGCGACGCTCACCGCGCCGAAGTTAGCAAACATGTTCTGGTTATTGAGTCTGACTCCGGCTGTTATCGACCCGAAGGTTTCGGTCTCGCTACGACTGCTCCGCCGCAAGCCCGCGCCAACTTCATCGAGATTGCCAAACTCCTGTCCGGCATCCGCGCGGATCGCATTGCGGCAAACGGCGGCGGCACCGACATAAATCCGATGATGAAGGAAGGCGTGGTGGGCGCGAGCCTCAATGTGGACGGCACGAAGTACTTTGAAATTCACCACACCCAAGCCGACACGCTGGACAAAGTCAATCCGCAGGAACTCGCGTTGTGCGTCGCCGCTATGGCTGTTATGGCTTACACAGTTGCCGATATGCCGGAACCGTTGAGCGGACCAACACCAAATCGATAGGAGTGCGAAGCCTTCCATGGTATCTGATTTGGGCAGTCCGCTCGGTTGCTTGAGCTAGAACGATTGTTTAGTCGAACTCAAGCGATTTGTTGGGACCGCGGGCGCCCTCGCCCGCAACGCGCCGCAGGCGCGCAAGTTTTGCACGGCTAATCAAGTTTTCGCGCTTCGCGCTCATTGCGGGCGGGGCGCCCGCGGTCCCAGCAAATCATTTGACCGGTATTCAGGTACTGCATCTTTACTTTTGAGGCAACGCCGGCGTGATCTTAATTTACCGGAACGGCAATCAATGATACCTTGGCCTCCCAATTAGTCGCGCGCCCTGGCGTACGGGTCGGTAAACTTCGTGCTCAAAGCCGTCGCCCGTGGGTTATAAAGTCAGCTATTAGATCTCCGCTCTTGTTTTTCAATCTAGCCGTGTGATTTAGCATGCTGGAAGCCACCCCGCATGCTCTCTGCAGCGCATGAATAAGGACAGACGACTTCCCTGCATCTCGCGTCCAGTCACGCGGCCAGCCCTTGTTATCCTTGCCACACTGCTCGTACTTCTCAGTCTGGCGGTCTGGAGTGGCTGTAAGCGTGAAACGCCTGCCGGACGTGATTTTGCCGCCGCGCATCAGGAGCGTGGGCGACAAGTCGTCGCGGAATACCTCAAGCGCGACGCTGCGCCTTATCGCAAAAATAGGGTTCGCATGACTATCACTTCAGCAACTGAGCCGCTGAAAGTTTACGAGCTGGAAATCTGGCGCAAGCAGACTGACGGCGAAACACTTACGCAAACGCACGTCGTTCAGCCAGTCGACGAGAGCGATCTGGCGGCCCTAAGCATAGAACGGAAGGGACAGCCCACAACCAACGTTACCTACGTCTCATCGATGGATGAATTTCGCGAAACGGGCACGAACAAAATGTTCTTCGGAGGTTTGACCGCGCAGGAACTGCTCGGCGAGTGGGACAAGTATGACTACAGTCTGGTTGAGGAGAAGGAACTTGGCGGCGTCAAGGTTTACGAAGTCGAAGGCACACTCAAGCCGGGAACGGAGTCGGTGATAGCGCGCACCCGCACGCTCTTTCGCGGGGATACCTATCTCCCTGCCGAAATGCACTTGTTCGATTCAGACGGCAAAGAAGTGCGAACTTTCCAGGTGAAAACATTTCGTAACGTTGGCGGAAGAGATGTTATTTGGCTCACCGAGATCGAGAACCATCTAAGGCCGACAAAGATCACTATTGAAACGCTGAGCCTCGACTTCCCTGAAAAGGCGGATGATGCATTCTTCACGCGCGACCGGCTGAAACAATTATCGCGCAAGTGATTCGTTCGAAGTAATTTCAGATCTGGATTTTGAGATTTCAAATTTGAGGTCTCAGATCTCAGAAAAGAAAGCCAGATGAGAAAGTCAGATGAGAAAGCCAAATGACTGAATCGGACAGCGTGGTACGACTGGAAAAGGTTTCCAAGGCCTACACCGACGGCCAAACATTTTACGCGCTGAACGAAATCGACGTCGCAGTTAGTCGCGGCGAACGCGTGGCGATCATGGGACCTTCAGGGTCCGGCAAGTCGACGATGCTGAATCTCATTTGCGGCCTCGACGTTCCCACTTCCGGCCATGTCTGGGTCGGGGGCATTGAGTTGTCACAACTGAGCGACGACGAACGCACCCGTCTCCGGCGAGAAAAAATTGGCATGATCTTTCAGTCGTTCAACCTGCTCCCGACACTTTCCGCTGTTGAGAACGTTTCCCTGCCATTACGTCTCCGTGATCGCTCGCGTCGCGAGGCAGAAAAGCGCGCCCACGCGCTGCTGGAACGAGTAGGTCTGCACCGCCAGGCGACGCATCGTCCGGATCAAATGTCAGGCGGAGAATGCCAGCGCGTGGCCATTGCTCGGGCTTTGATTTTTGATCCACCGTTACTACTCGCGGATGAACCCACCGGCAATCTCGACTCTGCCAGCGGCGAAGAGATTCTAAAACTGCTCGAGGAACTGCATCGCGAATTAAACTCCACCATCCTCCTGGTGACTCACGATGAACACACTGCGGCAACCTGCGAACGTATGTTGATCTTGCGCGACGGTCGCGTTGCGGAAGATCACGCTTCGATCATCAACACCAATGTGACGGAGGCCGTGTGATGTGGGGCGCGCTGACTCTGGTTACAATCCGGCAGTGGGGCCTGCATAAGCTGCGTTTCGCGTTGACGCTGTCAGGCATCGCCCTCGGCGTCGCCGTCTTCTTCGCCGTGCGCACCGCCAACACCACCCTGGTCGGCTCATTGGCCACCACTGTTGAAAAACTAGCGGGGCAAGCGACGCTACAGGTTTCGGCGGGTGAAGCCACCTTCCCGCAGGATGTGATTCGTACCGTGCGCACCACGCCGGGAGTGAAATTCGCAGAACCAGTAATGGAAAGGGTGGTGCAAACCGCGCTACCGGATGCCACTAACCTGCTGGTGCTCGGCATGGACACCAGCAGCAATCTAAAACTTTACGAAGGCGAGTTTGATCAGAAGGGTCTTGAAATCAGCAACCCTCTGGCCTTTACACAACGACCCGATTCGATTGCCATCTCCCGCCCCTTTGCCGAACGCTACGGACTCAAAGATGGCGATCGACTGCCGGTCTACACTCAACGAGGCCCACAGGATTTCGTCGTGCGCGGATTCTTTCGGACCACCGGCGCCAGCGTTGTCTTTGGCGGCAACATCGCCCTGATGGATCTCTCAGCCGCCCAGTTAGCGTTTGACAAAAAAGATCGGATCGATCGCATCGACATCATGACTGATCCGGGCATTCCGGTTGCGAAGGTCGAACAGGATTTGCGCGCGAGCCTGCCGGCGGGCCTCGAAGTAGCTCCGCCCGACCGCCGCGGGCAAGGCCTCGAGAAGGCGGTCTCGGCCATGCGACTCGGTCTTTTCATAATGAGTTTGCTGGCCCTGATGGTGGGCGTTTTTATTATTTTCAATTCGCTGAGCGTCAGTGTGAATCAACGCTGGAAAGAGATCGGGGTGCTGCGCGCAATTGGAGTTGAAGGTTCTCATATTCAACAAATGTTTCTAATCGAAGCCGCGTTAATGGGACTGGTCGGTTCGGCGTTGGGAGTTGGCATCGGCTTTGTCATGGCCCGCGGTGCGACCAGGATTATGAGCGCTGTCGTCACCTCGATGTATGGACTGGTATCAACACCCGAGCAGCCGGCCTTTCATTGGGACTATGCTTTAACCGCCTTTGGTATCGGCGCCTTCGCTTCCCTGCTGGCCACTTGGCTTCCGGCGCGCGCGGCTTCGCGGCTTCACCCCGTAATGGCCTTGCGCAATATCGAGCTGCAACGGCGCGAAGGAGTTCTCGGTTGGTCGCGCTTTATTCTCGGCATCGTTTTCATCGTAGGCGGCTTGGCGCTGACGTTCTTTTCACCGCCGGGCGTCGGCCTGATGGTCCATTTCAGTTACTCGATCCTGGTGCAGTTTGGCATGGTGTTGCTGTTGCCGAAATTAGTGGTTTGGGGTTCACGCATTCTGCGCCCGCTGATGGGCCGGTTATTTGGCGCAGTAGGAGTGATTGCAGTTGACGCCACAGTACGCATGCCGCGGCGCACCTCGGCAACTGTTGGCTCGCTGATGCTCGGGCTCTCTTTTGTGTTCTCAGTTGGCGCCTTCATCCACAGTCATAAGGCTGCGCTCAATCGCATGGTGGATCGCTGCGTTAATGCCGACTTGATGGTCGCGACTTCCGACCAACTGCGGTCCCGCACTTATCATTTTAGCGACGAACAGGAAAGCCGCGTTGCATCGCTGCCTGGCGTCAAGCATCTCGACGGTTTGCGGGTGACGGGTTTGAACTATGGAACTGACGACTTAATCGTGATCGCGCGCGATATGGATTTATGGTTCAACAATTCGGCGGGACTGCTTGACGAAGGCGACGAGGGCAAAGCGCGCGAGTTATCCGTCCGCGGCGAGGGTTTTGTGATCTCGCAGAATCAAGCGGTGCGCAGTGGCCTGGGCCTGGGCGATCAAATGCGGTTGGAGACGCCGGCCGGACCGCTGGTGCGTCCAGTAGTCGGCATCCTCGAGTTTTATTTCGTGGAAAAGGGAACGGTCTTCATGGATCGTGAACTCTACAAAAAGTATTGGGGCGATAACGCGGTCGACCTGATGCTGTTGAATCTGGAGCCTGGCGTTGATCGGCTGGCGTTCAAGACGGAAATCAACCGCGTCATGGCCGGTGAGCAGCGCGCCTTCATCTACACGAGTGAGGAATATAAGGAGTGGAGCTCGCGTCTGACCGATCAGTTTTTCACCTTAACGTACCTCGAAATGCTGATCGCAATTTTCGTAGCCGCGATGGGTCTGATTAACATGTTGGTTATTTCCGTATCAGAGCGGCAACGTGAGATGGGCATCTTACGAGCGATTGGCGGTTTGCGCGGCCAGGTGCGCAAGATAGTTTTGCTTGAAGCAGCTTCAATCGCCCTACTAGGTTTCGCGACCGGCGTGATAGCCGGGCTGTTCAATGCTTACTTTCTGGTGCGCACGGCGGCGCGAATCATTGCGGGATTCAATCTGCGCTTCGAGTTTCCGCTGAGCGTGGTGCTGGCTACTCTGCCGGTGGTGCTGCTGGTCGCGCTGGCTGCGGCCTGGTGGACTGCACAGCGAGCGCTAAGGTTGCCGGTGGTCGAAGCGATTGGTTACGAGTAAAAGGTCTGATGGGATTAATCAGCGCGCCCAATGCAGAACCGCGCGCGGAAGCGAGCGGATGTTGCGGTCAACAATGAGTAAGCGTTGGGGCGGATTCAACATTGAGTGCTTGCATTCGCTTGCGGTTCTGCATCAGTTGCACTTCGAACTTGAATCCACCAATTCCTCACTCATCAAACATCATTATTCAAAGTTGGGATCGCCGTTGAGCGTAACGATCACGCTGCGCACATTAGGGAATTGTTTGAGCGTTAGCTCTACTGCCTTTTTGAATCTGATCGGCGCTAGATCCCCAGCCCATCCCATCCACCTTCGACTGGCGACGAAGTTGATACGCGCTGTTCCGTCGGCAATCCCGAGCGAGCCAATGCGAAATTCGTCCGCAACCCCTTCAAAACCTCTGCTCGACTCCTGTCGTGTTGGGCCTGCGAGGAACGCTTCAATCGCCCCACGCGCCGGATTCAGCGCACTCACATAACGCTTCACCGGAGACAAGTCAATGAACTCTCCCGGATCGTGGTAAAAGTAAACTTTGACCAGTTTGCGTCCCGGTGCCCGGCGTTGGCCGGCTGCGGGGCTTGCGCTTGTGAGCAGAATTAGTGTCAGACAGGCGAGAAACTTGAACGCCAATTTGAATTTCACTACGCATCTCCTGTTTGATTGTGAAAATGCATATTGCCTTCCGGTCAAGCGATTTGCTGGGACCGCGGGCGTCCCGCCCGCAACGCGCCGCAGGCGCGCAATCTTTCGCAAGGATTTCATCAATCATTTTTCGCGCTTCGCGCTCATTGGCGGGCGGGACGCCCGCGGTCCCAGCAAATCACTTGAACGGTCCCAGCCAATCACTTGAACGTCGCTATTCAACTATAGCCACCGCGTCCACCTCAATTAGAAATCCTTCTTTTGCCAGCGCCTGCACTCCCAGCCAGGTGCTCGTCGGCAACTGCCGGTGCGGAAAGTAACGGTGCAAGGCCTCGCTGACCGGCGCGGCGTTCTCAGGTTTGTAGTCCCTCAGATAGATGTTCATTTTCACCACATCCGCCGTAGTCGCCCCACCTGCTGCCAGGGCCGTTGCCAAATTCTGAAACGCCTGCATAGCCGGCGCAGCCAAATCTCCCTCGCCGATCAGGTTCTGATCCTGATCAACTGCAACCTGACCCGAGATGTAGACTATCTTAGTCGCTCTCACTGGCGAGACCGTGATCACTTGCGTGAACGATTGCTCCCAGTTGGGTAGAGCCTGAGGGTTGATGAACTCTTTTTCCATAGAACTCTCCCATCACTGACAAAGGATCTAACGCTGCACCGAACTGTTAACGGGCGCGTCGAATTATACGCGATGCCTGAAGTAGCCACGGATCAAGTTTCCGGTAGTGATGCAGTTTGCGCATTGCATAGAGTCATGGCACAGACCCATGAGGTCAGTACCACCTCGTGGTAGCGGGTGGGTACGACTGCTGATCTACTCAATAGTCTGTGATTAAGACTCTGCACCCACCCGCTACCGCGAGGTGGTACTGACCTCATGTTACCGTGCCATGACTGTATGCAATTGTCAGTGGACGGAGGAACAAAGTCTCAGCCAAACGATTGAGGCCGGGATTAACCCCGGCCTCTCGATTGTTAACTGGTTAACTCTATCGTCCGCTCGTTTACGCGATCCTGACGCGACTGATCAGGCGAGTGTCAGACCTGCCATTGGGCAGATATCTAACCACGTAGGTCTCGCGATAAACTCGCCGACCAACACGAACCACTCGCGAACGAGTTACCGTGCGTACTCTCCGTCTGATGTAGACTCGCCTTCCGTAGCGATCAATCTGCCATTGCGGACTGGCACCAGCGGCGAGCGCCACATTGCTACGCGATAGCTCAGTCGCGTTTGCTTCAGACGCGAATCCGGTAAACCCAAGTGATGCTAAAGCGAGTACAAATCCCAACATCCTTTTCATGTTCTTTCCCCCCGTAAGTACAAAATAGTGCGCCGGACACTCCGCGCTTTAGCGGGAGAGTCCGGCTTATTGGTTAAGACACCAATCAATCAGAGTGGGTTGCAACTAATGTGCAGCACCATTCCGCGGTAAAAACCTCAGTTGATTGAGATAGGTACGCAGGATTTGGGAGGGTGACCGTACGTAACAGGTTCGATCAAGTGATGGGAGATGGTACATGAGAGGCTCTATGACGAAACATGTTTTCTTTCGGATTCTCGCACCGCTTCCGAGTGCAACTAGTTTCTGTTTTGTTCCGGTGGTTCTCGCCTCGCGTCAACCCGCTACTATCTGTCAGGCCTTCAGTGTTGATGCCGGCCTTGACCTGCAAACCACTATGAACTAAAAGTCTTCGCCAAGATCTTCAACCAGGTCGTCAAAGGGTCCTACAGTTCAGGTTTCACGAGCTACGGGTGCTCGCCGGATTGGCGCGCGAGCTATTGCCCAGATCTACCCCCAGTTCTTCCATCCCCTAAACCGGGCCGTCATTCCGGCTCACTGGAGAAAAAAATGCGAAAGATAATTCTCAGTTCCCTAACGTTACTCTTACTCTGTTGTGCCGCCGCCGGACAACAGCCGGCTCCACAACCCCAACCGCTCACTTTCTACTACGACTACAGAGTGAATCCTGGCATGGAAGAGGAATTCATGAACCTGGTCAAGACCGTCGGCGCGCCAGTTCGCGACAAGTTGATGGCAGACGGCGTCGTGTTGGCCTGGGGCATTGAAACTCCCCTTCTGCGTTATCCCGGCGGCACTACCCACCTTATCTGGTTTTCGGTTGCGAATTACGACGGTGTTGAGAAAGTTCTAAACGGCATGGAAGCTCAGCTGGCAAAGCTGGCTGCCGAAGATGCCAGGGCCGCTGAAGCAGCACGCGCCAGAAAACAGCAGCCCCCGATGACAACAGCAGAGCGGACTCGGGCGGTTTTTGATATGAGCAAGACGCGTGACTGGCTCACGCGCGACCTCGTCGCAGGCTATGGGCCAACGCCGGCCGCCGGCATGCTGCCGTTCACTCGATATAATTTCAATAAAGTGAAGCCCGGGAAAGGCGCCGAGTATCGTCGCACCTGGGAGAAATACAACAAACCGATCTTCGACAAACTCGTCGCCGATGGTGTTGTCCTCGCCTACGGACTGGCCGCGGAAGACGTGAAGACTGACGGCGAGTTCACTCACTTCGTCTGGATTGCGACCGCAAACATGGCCGCTGCCGACAAAATTGGGCCGGCATTTAACGCCGATCGCGCGGGCCGTACAGAAGAGGAACGCAATGCTATAACCGAGGCCTTCAGTAGCGTGCTGGAACCCGATATGGCCAGATCGATTATTACTCGATCGCGGATTTTCAAAGTGCAGGGAATGAAGTAAGCGAAGGCTTCTACTCGGAACAGATTGTTCAAGGTCAGTCCGGAGCGTGCACAAGAAGTCTAACTTGCCAGTCCGCGCCGCGGACGACTGACATTGGCCCAGCGATTTATCGCTGGGAGAAGGCGGGAATTCGCGACAGAGCACGTGAAGCGGACGACTGAGGAAGCGAGCTATATCGCGTGTGGTTCAGTCGTCCGCTTCACGGACCGCGTTGCACTTGTGCCCCTGATCCCAGCAGTAAACTGCGGGGCTACTTCAATCGCCCGCTGCGCGGACTTTTTGTACAAAGGTTAGCCAGGGGGACAGTTATCACTTAAGCAGCTTTGCGGCCTCGAGAATTTGTTCGGGACGAGCGCGGACCCAGTAGTTCTCGGTCAGGTTTATCCAACGGACGGTACCGCTGGCATCCAGCAGAAACTCGGCCGGCCGCGCCACGTCGTGTCCACTTATACCGGCGCCGGCGTGAAGCAGATCATAACGCCTGATCGCTTCCGCGTTCGGATCGGAAAGAATTGTAAACGTGTATCCGGCTTGCTTGCTCAGGTCCCTCGATTCTTCTGGAGAGTCCACGCTTATTGCAACCGGGCGAATTCCTGCCTCATGAAACTTGTCCAGACTCTGCTCGATGCTCCGCAACTCGGAGTTGCATGAAGGTCACCAGTAGCCACGATAGAAGATCAGCAACACGCCTTTCGGTAAAGCAGAACCATTGACGGGCGTTGAAAGCAGTTCCGACAACGACACCTGTCTGCCGGTGGTATCAGCGAGTGTGAAGGCCGGTGCCTGCTGCCCTACTTGCGGGGCGCCATGAGAAGCCGGCAGCAGGCGCGCAAAGATGAAAACTGTAAAAACAAAAAGACCGAGAACCACGACGCTGAGAGTAGCAAGCACTCCTCCGGCGATCTTCGATCGCAGTGGGTGGGTGCGATCGGAAGAAAATGCGCGCCGCAGTCCAAAAAACATGAGCACTACTGCCGCTCCGAAGAGGAGCAGGTTGGCCCAGGGGAAATCGCGGGTGACAGGAAACCTCACAAACAAGAGGAAGTAGCTGATAAACGCGAAGAGGCTTAGCACAAACGCCGCCCAGATTTGCCAGTTGAATTTCTTCATTGGCGGGAATATTACGGCATGTGGCGAAGAGGGCGGAAGGCAAGAACGACCAGGTAATACCTTCAAGCGATTTGCTGGGACCGCGGGCGTCCCGCCCGCAAACGCGCCAACGGCGCGCAGTCTTTCGTAATTGCTCCAAACCATTTTCGCGCTTCGCGCTCATTGCGGGCGGGACGCCCGCGGTCCCCAGCAAATCACTTGCGTCTGATCTGCCTTCTGGCCTTCCCCTTTTTTCCTTTTGCCCTTTTCCGAGTAATCTGTGAAGAATGATCGTTCATCTGGTTGATGGCACATACGAACTCTTCCGTCACTTCTACGGGATCCGGCGCTTTCGCAAAACCGATCCTCCTTTTGGCGCCGTGTCTGGCGTTCTCAATTCCATCGTGAAAATGATGGAGGACGGCGCGACACATGTTGGCGTTGCAACCGATCACGTTATCGAGTCGTTTCGCAACTCTCTGTGGGCCGACTACAAAACCGGCGCCGGCATCGAACGGGTGCTGCGCGCGCAGTTTCAACCTCTGGAAGAGGCGCTGGTTGCGATGGGCGTAACCGTGTGGCCGATGATTGAACTCGAAGCCGACGATGCACTTGCTTCCGCAGCCCACCTTGCGGCCCAGGATGAACGCGCAGAGAAGATTTGTATCTGGACGCCCGACAAAGACCTGGCACAATGCGTCGTTGAAGATCGCGTAGTGCAAGTCGACGGGAGACGAGGCGTGATTCGCGACGCTGAAGCTGTGCGCGTGAAGTTTGGCGTCGCTCCTGAATACATCCCTGACTATCTGGCTCTCGTGGGCGACGCGGCGGATGGTTATCCCGGCATCCCGGGCTACGGACCGAAGACTGCCGCTTCGCTAATCAACCTTCATGGCCCGATTGAAAAATTTCCGCGCGACCTTTTGAAAGACAACCGCAAGAATGCACTACTCTTCAAGAAGCTCGCTACGCTGAAAACAGATGCGCCACTTTTCGACGACATCGAGGAGTTGCGCTGGCGTGGGCCAACCAAAGCCTTCGGAGCGATGACCGAGAAAATCGGCGATGCACGACTGGCAACGCGAGTTGCGAAGCTGGAGAAGCGCCTCTCAAAGAGTCTGACTTAACCCCTGGTACTCAACAGTCGGCACACAAAATCAGGACGGGGAGCGGGAACAAAACTCTTTCGCTTCGTTATAGAAGTGTGACACGTTCAACGTATCCGTGCAGGTTCATATGGGAGCGAAGGTACCCGCGATCTATGGGCCATCGGCGGATGATAATTCGTTTCGGTAGACGAGGGGGCAATTCGGTCAAGTGATTGTCTGGGAGCGCGGGCGTCCCGCCCGCAAATGAGCGCGAAGCGCGAAAATGCATTGTCAGCGGCTGCGGAAAGATTGCGCGCCGCCGGCGCGTTGCGGGCGGGACGCCCGCGGTCCCAGAAAATCACTTGAACGGACTGGGGCCACCGGCCACTACCTGATCAATGTCTGCTGCTCAGACTTGATCTGCCACCGTCCATCACGCCTGACAAAAGTATCGATCACGCGGGCCCGCGCAGTCACGCCGCTTCGCGACGTCTGACTCTGGACGTAATTCAACACCGCCGACTCCTCATCCAGGCTCACCAACTGAGCATCGGTAATAGTCCACGACTTGGTAATTTTGTCAGGCTTTGTGGATGCAAGTAGCTGATTCTTGTTTTGACTGCGGCCGTCAACTCCAGCGCCCGAATAATCATCAGCAATATAAGTGGCCAGAGTTGAAAGATCTCCTTCCAGGCTGGCCTGAGTTATTTCGCGCTCAATCTTTAACAACTCCGCTAAAACTGCGTTGCGATCTGTTGCGGCAGCGGTCGTCTTATCAGGGCTTGGGCTTGACTTCGCTTCAGGCTTCAATTTCTCGCTGAGATTACACAGGGAGAGCATTGCCATAAGAGTCGCGACTGCTAGAATTGATTTCATCGGATACCACTATGCTGCGGGGGATTGGAAGAGCGTTTGGTTTGTATGCTAAAGACGACAGCAAGTCAATAACCTGTTCGCACTTGAAGCGAACTCCGCAAAATCGGTTCTTGTAAAGCTACAACCGGGAGTTCGCTATGAACAGTCGATTGCGGTTTGTCAATTCGTTTTATCGCTGGGTCGACAAATGCAGAACCAGGTGCGTAGCGACCGGATCACGGACTCAACGCGAGAGCCTCGAGCGGCGTAAAAGAATGGTGTTCGATCCAGTCGCTACCGCTCCCGGTTCTGCATTTGCAGGCTCACTGGAAACGTTATTTAGGATCGATTAAAGGAACAAAATGCGAGAACTCTTAGAGAGCACAGCCGAGCGCGCCATTTCGTATCTCGAAGGCCTTGAAGAACGGCGTGTCGCCCCTCCGGCTGAAGCGGTCGCCAAGCTTGCAATACTGGACCAACCGCTCAACGAGAACCCGACTCCGCCGGAGCAAGTGATCAACCGGCTCGACGAGATTTGTTCACCGGCGACAATGGCGATGGCCGGGCCACGCTTCTTCGGTTTTGTAATTGGGGGCGCCTTACCGGTTACGCTGGCCGCGAATTGGCTCGCCGGAGCGTGGGACCAAAACTCCGGTCTTTTCACACCAACGCCCGCGACCGCACAACTGGAACAAGTCGCCTTACGCTGGCTGCTTGATCTCTTCAAGTTTCCGCCCGATTGCGGCGGCGCCTTTGTCACCGGCGCCACGATGGCAAACTTTTCCGCGCTGGCTGCAGCGCGCCATGCCTTATTAAAGCGGGCAGGTTGGAATGTCGAAGCCGATGGTTTGTTTGGCGCGCCACCGATTACGGTGGTAGTTGGCGAAGAGGCGCATCCGACGCTTTTCAAGTCGCTCGGACTTCTGGGTCTGGGTCGAAATCGCGTTGTCAGAGTGCCGGTTGATTCGCAGGGACGAATGCGGGCAGACGCAATTCCATCCTTGTCTGGCCCAACGATCCTTTGTGTTCAGGCTGGCAACGTAAACACTGGCGCCTGCGATCCGTTTCCCGAGATCTGCGGGCGCGCGCACGACAGCGGCGCCTGGGTTCACGTAGACGGAGCTTTTGGTTTGTGGGCGCCCACTGCTCAATCAACGGCGCATCTCGCGAACGGGATGGCTGACGCCGACTCCTGGGCCACAGATTTTCACAAGTGGCTAAATGTTCCTTACGACAGTGGCATAGCGCTGGTCCGTGATGCCGAAGCGTTGCGTGCCGCGATGGCCATCACCGCGGACTATTTGCCCACCAGTAAGTTTCGCAACCCTTCAGACTTCACTCCCGAACTTTCGCGACGCGCGCGCGGCGTGGAGGTTTGGGCCGCCTTGCATTCGTTAGGAAGATCGGGCATCGCTGAACTGGTGGAACGAAATTGCCGCCAGGCACGGCGATTTGCAGAAGGATTGCAGGCTGCCGGCTTCAAAGTGCTCAACGAGGTGGTTCTCAATCAAGTATTGGTTTCATTCGGAGATGCAGAGACAACCAATCGCGTCGTCGCTGAAATTCAAAGTGATGGAACCTGTTGGTGTGGAGGCACGGTGTGGCAAGGACAAACAGCAATGCGCATCAGCGTCTCATCCTGGGCAACTAAGGATGCGGATGTGGAGCGCAGTCTGGAGGCGATGGTGCGCATCGCTCGCGAAACTTTGGTAGCGTCGTAAGCGGCCGACCAGTGATGCCCCAACGGGGCTACGGCCTCCAGCCCAGGGTTGCCGCTTCGGTTACCCTGGGGAACCGGTAAGAAGAGAAATTTCAACCGCAACGCGGTTGCGACGTTTAGAGAGAAACGCACAAAGCAGATGCAACCGCGTTGCGGTTGAGGCGAAGATTGCTTTCTTTGCCCAGAGTAGCGAAGCGGCAACCCTGGGCTGGAGGCCGTAACCCCGTTGGGACATTACTGAATCGAGGTTCACCGTAATCGAACTAACCCCGGGCCTCCTTGGAGCGCTTCGCAAAATGCCAGAGTCCTCCCGTCACCTCGCCGGGCAAACGATGGCCCAACTGTCGTGCCAGCATGACAATCTGACCGCGATGATGTCCTTCATGAGCGACGAAATAAGTCAGCACATGCCCAACGTCGAGAGGAAGGTTACGCCAGGCATATGTGGAGGGGATGGGGATCGTACCGCCTTGATCAAAACCGAGCGTCAGCAGGCTGACAATCCCCCGGCTACTGCTTCCAAGCGCGGTAATTAGTTCCCTGGGTTCAACCTTGTGTCGATTGACGGCTCGCGGCACGGCGATGCCATGTTCCTTTCCCAAGGTCTTGATCCACATGCACCGGGCGTTGTGGATGTGGCCGGCAATCATCCGCACAGTTCGCCGTGGAGCTCCCGGCACGCTCGCCTTCCATAGTTCCGGAGTTAAGTGTTCGAAGAGGAAAATCGTGACGCGGTTGTTGGTTCGCCACGCGTCGAGCAGCATTTCCCGCTGGTCAATGGCAGATTTCATCACGCGTCTTCGCGGGGAGGATCAAGCCGATGCTAAGCGTCAAAGTTAACCGCGCGGCGATTATACGCGTCCTGATAAACGGTCCACTAACTCGCACGAAGCATCACTAAAGTAGCCTTCTTTGCGCCACCCTTTGCGTGAGCTTTCGGGTATTTCGCAGGTCTCTTCCCAATCGTTGGGGCAAGATCCAGATCTGGGACACCATCAAATTGTTAGTGCTGGTTCATTTTGGTATGAGTTAGTTACTACTACTCCACGAGCGCCGCACAAATACGGAACCGGGAGCGGTAGCGACCGGGCGATCCGCAGGAAAGAAGCCCTTATTTGTGACTCGTTTAGCATTAAACCAGCACCCGGTCGCTACCGCTCCCGGTACCGTATTTGTGAGTCGTCGATTCAAGAATTTTACTTGGCTCTCCAAACTGAATCGTCGCCAATTTATTTGACACGTTGCGCGCTGACGACGTATCTTGCCTGCGTTTTCGTGCCAGCGGCTCGACTAGCCTTCGATAGTTTCGCTTGATCCCGGCAACCGCTCACATTGGTTAGCTTTCACATTTCCAATTCACCTTGGAGGAGTATGAACATGGTTACAGACGACGAACTCAGACAAATCATGCCTAACTGCCCGGCGGCTAAGCGAGCCGATTACCTGCCCTTCATTCAACAAGCAATGGCAGAATTCGATATTACTTCCTACCTGCGCGAGACCGCTTTTCTGGCACAGTTGGCCCATGAGTCAGCCGAGCTCCGTTACATGGAGGAGATTGCTTCCGGTGCTGCTTATGAAGGCCGTAAAGATCTGGGCAACACGCAGCCTGGCGATGGCAAGCGTTACAAAGGACGCGGGCCTATTCAACTTACCGGACGTGCGAACTATACGAAGTATGGCAGCCTGCTCGGTCTTGATTTGGTGAATGATCCGATCGTAGCTGCCACTAAAGAGGTAGGGTTCCGCATCGCAGGTCAGTTTTGGAAATTGAACGGCCTTAACGAGCTTGCCGACCAACAGCAATTCAAGTCGATCACCAAGCGCATTAACGGCGGTTACAACGGCCTCGATGACCGCGTTAAGTATTATGAACGCGCCAAGAAAGTCTTGAGCAGGGACGACACTGCGACAGTTCCAATGCCTCCTGCCCCAAGCGCAAATCAGCCGTCGTCGAGCGGTCAGGCACCCGCCTATCCAGGCGTGGCGTTTCGTCAGGGCAACCGGGGTCCGAATGTACAGGTAATCCAGCAGCGCCTGCGGGATCTTGGTTACGCGGTCGGCGTCGACGGCAATTTCGGACCGGGCACCGCGAAGGCTGTGGCTGCTTTTCAGCAAAAGAACAATCTGGGAAGCGACGGTGTCGTGGGACAAGGTACGTGGGCAGCCCTCTGGGCTTGAGGCGAAGGTAACCGTGGCAGAACTGAAGACCAAAGAAACAACCGAAAGCGTGTCGGCCTTTCTTGAGAGCATTGCAGATGAAAGCCGGCGGGAAGACTGCCGGGCAGTCGTCGACCTCATGCAATCGGTGACTAAAGAGGAACCCATAATGTGGGGCAGCAGTATCGTCGGTTTCGGTCTTTACCACTACAAGGGTAAAAGCGGCCGCGAAGGCGAATGGATGATCACCGGCTTCTCGCCACGCAAAGCGAATCTGACGCTCTACATCCTGGGA
>Ga0134126_10000962_pt1 | contig 36571 bp, 18 predicted proteins | sample KB31752_FD_96881 | JGI IMG/M metagenome (GOLD analysis project Ga0134126, IMG submission 96881) | Terrestrial soil microbial communities with excess Nitrogen fertilizer from Kellogg Biological Station, Michigan, USA - KB3-175-2 | ecosystem: Environmental > Terrestrial > Soil > Unclassified ...
CCGCGAGCTGGGGAAAAAACTACATTACGGCGCCGCTTCGCGGCAGAAATTATGATGTTTTCAGGATACTGTTAAGCGATCCGGCCACCACCGGCAATCCCAATGTAAAATTGAATGACTCCATTATACCGCTTAAGAGTTTTAAGCAGGGATACTATGAGTTCCCATCTCAGCGGGCCAACGTAATTACCGCTGATCAGCCTATACAAGTAGTCCAGTATGCGGTATCGCAACGTAACACCATAACCTGCGGAACCGACAGCAAAGATATCGGCGACCCTGAAATGATATTTTTGAACCCGCTGGAACAAACGGTCAATCGTGTAACCCTGTATTCAACAGGTAATTTCGAGATATTAAACAGCTATATAAATGTAATTATTAAAACGAGCGCAGTTGCAACGTGTATGCTCGACGGGCGGCCCTACACCAATTTTACAACCGTGCCAAACAATCCATTGTACTCTTATGCCCAAATCCCCGTACAATCGGGACCGCAGGATGTACAAGTGACCAGCGGCAGCAGGGGTACGCACAACTTAAGCGCCGCCGACGGATTTAACGCAATAGCTTACGGTTTTGGCCAGCATGAATCATACGGGTATGCCGCCGGCACAAACCTGCTGAATCTTAATGAAAATATTGCGCTGGCCAATCCCGGAAACAGCGTGGCGACCCAAACCAACGGATGCCTGGGAGTAGCTTATAAGCTTGTGCTTACGCTTCCCTACAAAACCCCGAATATTGTTTGGGATTTAAAAGACGGAACTACTTATACCGATAATAATCCCAGGGTAATATCAACAAGCACAAAAGGCGCACAAACATTATATCATTACCAGTACAATAAAACCATCAGCTATGATAAGGCCGGCGATACGTCGATAATCGCCACCGTGTTTAACCCGGTTGCCGGCGAATGCGGCAATAGCGAGAAGGTGGAGTTTGACTTTAATATCTCGCCCCTGCCGGTAGCCGGTTTCACTGCGGCCGGCTTTTGTTCAGGCGACTCAACATCGTTTGCCGATAACACAAATGCAAATGGCAGTTTCATAAAAACATGGCAATGGGATTTTGGCGATAATACGAAGTCGGTGCAGCAAAATCCAAAACATTTATATGCGGGTCCCGGGACGTATAATGTGACGCTAACTGCTACGAACGTTAATGGCTGCAGCACCGGCTTTTCGCAAAACGTTCACATACTTCGTAACCCTGCGGCGGCTTTCGTCCCTTCGGCGCCGGCTTGCGCGGGGCAGAACATTACATTTACGGACCAATCCGTCCCGGGCGATGGAAAGATCGTGCAATGGCTTTGGAGTTATGGCGACGGGAGCGCAGATACATTTACGGATAACCGGCCGGCGACCCACATTTACCCAAATACGGGTTTCGACACCGTAAAATTAACGGTTACTACCGATGCCGGTTGTTCGAATACATTTGTGCAGATCATTACCATTAACCCGGTGCCGGTAGTTGATTTCGGCCTGCCGGATGTATGCCTCAACGATACTTATGCGCAATTCACCGATAAAAGCACCATCCCGGATAACAGCGCTGCTCCCTTTACCTATTTATGGAGTTTTGGCGACCCGAATGCAACGGAGGCCAATACAAATACTTCCACTCAGCAAAACCCCAGGCATAAATATTCGCAGGCCGGTAATTATAATGTCACTTTAACCGTAACGTCAAAATATGGATGCTCTTTTTCAAAAACCCAGCCTTTTACGGTTAATGGCGATACGCCCGTTGCCGCCTTTTCTGTCGAAAACATCAACAACCTATGCAGCATGGATGATGTAATTTTTAATGATCAGTCGACGGTAAACTTTGGCAGCATTACCAAAATAGTTTGGTATTTTGACTACAATAATCACCCGGCCGACGCGGTGATGTTTTTAAAGGGCGGTATGCCGGCCGACCGGAAATTCCATCACAATTACGGCCTGTTCAATTCGCCGGTGACAAAATCGTACACAGTGAGAATGGATGTTTACTCCGGCATAACATGCGTTAGCACCACACAGCAAAACATTACTATTTATGCCAATCCGCAGGTTACGCTTTCGCAGTTAGGAGCCATGTGTCAAAACGCACAGCCGGTGCAGATCATCGAAAACAAGAATGGCTTTACGGGCGCCGGAACATTCTCCGGGCCGGGCGTTTCTGCCGGCGGCTTGTTCGACCCTTCGGTTTCCGGCCCCGGCATCTTTACCATAAACTACACATTTACTGCTCAAAACGGCTGCAGCGATTCAACAAGCCAGCAGGTTACCGTCAGCCCGGTCCCAACGGTTTCGGCAGGGCCGGATATTGTGTTGCTGCAGGGCTCGGAGATTACCCTGCCCGCAACCGCAAGCGGAGACAACCTTACTTACCAGTGGATACCTTCAACCGGCCTGGATCATGATAACATACTAAACCCAACTGCCAGTCCGATAGACGATATAACCTATAAACTCATTGTCACGAATGCTGAAGGATGTTCGGCTGCGGCGCAGGTCAATGTAGCTGTGCTGAAAAACCCGGTTGTGCCAAATGCGTTTACGCCAAACGGCGATGGCATAAACGATACCTGGAATATCAAATACCTTGATACATATCCCAATAATACGGTCGACGTGTTTAACCGCTACGGCGCAAAGGTGTATTCGTCTGTAGGCTACCCGGTTCCCTGGGATGGGACATACAAAGGTTCGGTATTGCCGCCGGGAACCTATTATTATATTATTAACCCCAAAAGTGGCCGCAAAGCTATTTCAGGGAGTGTGACTATTATTAGATGATTGATTTTTGTTGGAATGTTGGGAAGTTGTAAGGTTGGAAAGTTGCAAAGTTGGAATGTTGTAAAGTTGTAAAATTAGAAGGTTGTAAAGTTGAAATGTTGTCCCAATGGCTATGGGATGTAAACGAAGTATATTGATTGTGAAAAATTACCGGATGACCCTTTAATAAATGAAAAGACTTTTACATGCGCTAAGCATTATTATTTTTCTTTTCTTTTTGTGCCCCAAAGCCGGGGCGCAGGGCAATCAGACTGTCTCAAACGGGGGTTCAACAACGGCGGTAAATTTTGCCGGTACGGGCTGTACCTACAACTGGGTTAATGATTCCCCTGGAATAGGTTTAGCTGCAAGCGGGACGGGTGATATTGGTTCATTTACCGCTGTGAATACAGGTAGCGGTCCCGTCGTCGCCACTATCACTGCCATGCCGGCGGAATTTGCTTATATAACGAATATCGCCGATGGTACGGTGTCGGTACTGAATATCCCGACAAATACGCTGGCGGGAACTATAGCCGTGGGAGTTCATCCGGTAGGTGTGTCCCTGAGTAAAGACGGGACGCGTGTGTATATCACAAATGAGACATCTAACACCGTTTCAGTCATCAACGCTAAAAACAATACTGTAATAGCAACCATAGCGGTCGGTATGTCACCGGAAGGGCTTGCTGTAACCCCGGATGGAAGCAAGTTGTATGTGGCAAACAATAGTTCGAACGATGTCTCGGTAATTAATACATCGAATAACACAGTTGCGTCGACCATTCCAGTGGGCAGTGCGCCGTACGGCATAGCAATTAGCTCTGATGGGAAATCGGTCTATGTTACAAATCATGGGTCGACAACCGTATCCGTCATTGCCATCGCGACCGGTCAGTTGGTAAATACTATAGGGGTTGGCTTTGGCCCCCTGGGAATAACGCTTAGTCCTGACGGAGCCTGGATTTATGTCGCGAACAACGGAGATACCAAAGTTTCTGTCATCAATGCGACCACCGGCGTATTAACAGCTAACATCGTGACAGGTACAAATCCTTACGGGATAGCGGTGAGTACTGACGGTAGCCGCGTATATGTAGCGAATTCCGGATCTAACACTATTTCCGTAATCAATTCTGCGACGAATGTTGTAATTGCAAACGTTCCTGTAGGTACGTTTCCTGTCGGTGTATCAGTGAGTCCCGATAACAAGCTCGTTTATGCACTGGATTTAGGCTCAAGCGATATAAAGGTAATCAATGCTGCCACGAGTTCAGTCACTTCTACAATTCCAATTTCAGCGCCGTCGTCACTCGGCGATTTTATCACCGGCAGCGCTGGATGCGTACCGGTTACATTCACCATAACAGTAAACGCGACTCCTGTGATTACAGCAAGCTCAGCAACCGGTTCCATCTCCGCCTGCGCAGGTTCAGCATCGGCAAGCCCCCAAATCCAGCAGTTTACAGTTTCGGGCAGTAATTTAGCCAGCGACATTACTGCAACAGCCCCACCCGGTTTCGAGGTTTCGCTTAGCGCCGGAAGTGGTTATAGTAATGGCGTGACGATAACCCAATCAGGCGGCACGGTAAGCAGTACGATAGTTTATGTACGATCTGCCGCGTCAGCTTCGGTTGGTAATATATCCAATAACGTCACATTAAGCTCTCCGGGGGCAACAAGTCAAAGCGTTGCGGTAAGGGGCGTTGTAAATGTATTGCCGACCGTGAACGCGGTAGCCAACCAGGCCATTATCAACGGCGCGGCTACCACGGCGGTCAGTTTTACCGGCACAGGCAGCACATTTAATTGGGTTAATGATACGCCGGGGATTGGTTTGGCGGCAAGCGGTACAGGCGATATCACATCATTTACTGGTATTAATAACGGCCCCAGCCCGGTGACCGCTCATATAACCGTAACGCCGGCAGCGGGGTCGTTCGCTTATATAGCGAATGAAACCGACAATACAGTTTCGGTAATCAACACGGCAACGAATTTGGTGGTTAAGACGATTACAGTTGGGTCGACGCCCTATGGCGTAACCGTTAGCCCCGACGGCACAAAGGCCTATGTTTCAAATTATGGCTCAAACACTGTTTCGGTGATCAATACTGCTACCAATACGGTATCCGCAACTATTACTGGGCTCGGTCCAAACCCTGAAGGCATAGGTATAAGTCCCGATGGCAGCCGGCTGTACGTAGCAAATGCAAATGTCGGATCGACCACGTCTTTCGGTACGGTCTCGGTGATCAATACAGCGACCAACGCCGTTATTGCATCGATCACGGTGGGCATCAGGCCAACCAGCGTTTGGGTGAGCGCAGACGGGACCCGTGTGTATGTCACAAATTTTCTCTCAAATACGGTTTCGGTAATTGATGCTGCGACAAACGGTATAGTAGCTTCGATAGCTGTCGGCACGAGCCCCAATTTAGTCGCGGAAACGCCGGATGATAATCTCCTTTATGTGACCAACGAAAACTCCAGGAATGTTTCGGTAATCAGTACGGCAACCAATGCGGTGATCAAAACTATTAATGTTGGCCAGGGCCCGGATGGTTTAACAATAAGCCCCGATGGGACTCGTGTTTACGTGGCCAACGGCGTATCGAACAGCATTTCCGTGATCAATACCGCAACTAATGCGGTGGTGCTTACCTATACCGCCGTAAATACCGGGCCGGTTGGGATATCATTGGCCAACGACGGCAGCTTGTTGTACGTCGAGAACCTCTTTTCGAACAACGTAACAGTCATTGATGTAACCAGCACAGCCGACAAGGCCCTGGCAACTATTGCAGTGGGCTCGCACCCGGGTTCAATTGGCGGCAACTTTATCACCGCGAGCGCCATACTGTGTGCTGGTACACCCGTAACGTTTTCAATCACCGTAAACTCAACTTTGCCTGTGATCACTGCGGGCTCCGTAACCGGCACCATTACCGCCTGTGCAGGCACGGCTTCCGCAAGCCCTAACATTCAGCAGTTTACAGTTTCGGGAAGTAATTTGACCGGGAATATCACGGCGTCCGTTCCGGTCGGCTTCGAGGTATCGCTTGCTTCGGGCAGCGGTTTTGCCAGCAGTGTAACAATAAACGGCTCCTCCGGTGCAGTAAATAGTACAATAGTTTACGTACGGTCGGCAGCTTCGGCGACTGCCGGTCCAATTTTGGGTAAAATATTGCTTGCCTCGCCCGGCGCCGCTGGAGTACAAGTATCGGTTTCGGGCCTGGTTAATGCCTTGCCGACGGTAAACCCGCTCGGCAATAAAACAGTGACCAGCGGAAACCCCACAACTCCCGTTAGTTTTACCGGGCCCGGTAACATTTATAATTGGGTTAATGATACACCGGGCATAGGTCTGGCCGCAAGCGGCACAGGCGATATAGCTTCCTTTATTGCTACGAATACAGGCGCCAGCCCGGTAATCGCTACAATTACTGTAACGCCTGCTTCCGCCGGGTATGCATACATCGCAAACCAGGGTTCAAATACGGTGTCTGTTATTAACACGGCCGACAATACACTTGTTGCAACCATCCCGGCAGGTTCAAACCCGTATGGCGTTGCCGTAAGCCCTGATGACAGCCGGGTATATGTGACCGACTTAGGCGACAATACCTTATCTGTTATTAAGACCTCGACCAATACAGTAGTGGCCAACGTGCCGATAGGACAAGGGCCGTTTGGCCTGGCGGTTAGTCCCGATGGCAGCAAGGTTTATGTTACGAACCTGAGCGATAATAATGTCGCGGTGATCAATACGTCTACCAATGCGGTATCGATGATGCCGGTAAATGGAGGAACATACGATGCAGTGCTGAGCCATGACGGGTCCCTTTTGTATTTAACTAATTACTACTTAAACACCGTTGCAGTTTACAATACCGTATCCCAGGCATTGGTGGCTACGGTCAACGTAGGATCGTTCCCGGAAGAATTGGCGCTGAGCCCGGATGGCAAAACTTTATATGCCGGCAATTCTATTTCCAATAACGTTTCGGTCATCAATACCATAACCAATACAGTTACCGCAACAATCAACGCAGGTGTGGCCCCCGCCGGGTTATATGTGAGCCCGGATGGAACAAGGGTTTACGTTGCAAATGCAGGTGCAAACACAGTTTCAGTGATCGACGCAACAACAAACGCGGTTGTAGGCACCATTCCGGTCGGCAATACGCCAACAGGGCTTTCCGCCACAAGTGACGGAAGCCTATTATATGTGGTAAACTCAATATCAGGCAATATTTCGGTGATCAACACGGCAACCAATGTGGTAATTGCTACGTTCCCTGTTGGCAACAGCGCAACTTCGCTGGGCAATTTTATAACACATGGTACCGGTTGCACCGGTATACCGGCCACCTTCACCATCACGGTAAAGCCGAATACGGTGCCAACCATCACTGCCGGCCCGGCAACCGGCAATATTTCGGCATGCGTCGGCGCAGCCTCGGTAAGCCCCAATATTCAGCAATTCACGGTTTCAGGTGTTAATTTAACCGGAAACATTAAGGCCGCGGCAACGGCAGGCTTTGAGGTATCACTCAGCGCAGGCAGCGGTTTCAGCAGCAGTGTCACCCTCGCACCATTGAACGGAACAGTAAGCGGAACTTTGGTTTACGTGCGGTCGGCGGCATCTTTTGCTCCCGGCGACATATTAGGCAACATAATTTTAACGACGCCGGGCGCGGTGAACATCCAGGTAGCGGTAAAAGGTACAATTAACCCTTTGCCGACAATTAATACAATAAACAGCCAGTCAGTTACAAATGGCAACCCGACAAATCCTGTTAATTTCACAGGCACGGGAAGCGTGTTTGCCTGGACAAATGATACACCGTCTATAGGACTGGCGGCAAGCGGGTCGGGGGATATCCCTGCTTTTACCGCCATAAACACTGGCGCAAGACCTGTGACAGCAACTATTACCGCTACGCCGGTTTCCGCTGGCTACGCATATATTGCGAATGAAGCGGCAGGGACAGTATCGGTAGTAAACACGGCAACTAACACGGTAACAGCAACAATTGCCGTGGGTTCGAAACCCCTCGGCGTGTCGCTGAATCCGGATGGCAGCCGGGCGTATGTAGTAAATAACAGTTCGAACTCCGTCTCGGTTATCAATACGGCGACCAATACGGTTGTTGCCACGGTTTCCGTTGGTCCATTCCCGGTGGGAATAGCGGTAAGCCCGGATGGCAGCCTTATTTACGTGGCAGATCAGAGCTCAAATGATGTATCGGTGATCAGCGCCGCCACAAATGCGGTGGTTTCGACCATCCCCATCGGCTCAAGCCCATACGGGATTGCGGTAAGCCCCGATGGCAGCACGGTATATACAACAAACTATGCCGCGAACACCGTGTCGGTGATCAACGCTGCCACCAGTACTTTAACGACGACGGTCCCGGTAGGGGTGTTCCCTATCGGAGTAACCGTTAGCCCTGATGGCAGCCATGTTTACGTAACCAACCAAAACTCAAATACGGTATCGGTAATTGATGCCTCAACAAATGCCGTGGTATTCACAATTCCGGTGGGCTCAGCCCCTACGGGAATAACTGCCAGCCCTGACGGCGGCCGGGTATATGTGTCAAATTCGGTTTCCAACACGGTCTCGGTCATTAACACTGTCAGCAATTCTGTTGCAGCCTCCATAGCGGTGGGGTTATTGCCTTATGGCATATCAGTTAACGCTGATGGCTCACGTGTGTATGTGGCGAATGAAAGTGCCGGTACAGTATCGGTCATCAATACCACAACAAACTCTTTGACAGGCACCATTACCGTTGACTCTCAGCCGTATTCCTTTGGCAATTTTGTTACGGCCAATGTAAGCTGCAACGGCGCGCCTGTGCAGTTTACCATTACCGTAAAACCAACTATAATTTCGGGAATTACCATAGGGGGTGTAACCGGCAGTATTTCCGCATGCGCGGGAACGGCTTCAGTAAGTCCCCAGGTAGAACAATTTACTGCATCGGGGAGTAATTTAACCGCCGATATTGTCGCAACAGCGTCAACAGGTTTTGAGGTATCACTTACGGCGGGCAGCGGTTATGGCAGCAGCGTAACACTTCAACAAAACGGGGGTACTGTAAATAACACGGTAATATATGTGCGGTCATCCGCCTCGGCGGCAGCGGGTAGTATCTTGGGCAGCGTTATGCTGGCGTCAACAGGCGTGACAAGTCAGACTGTTGCGGTAACAGGCACTGTAAATGCTTTAGCTGTTATAAACGTCGTCTCAAACCAGACTTATGACAACGGCGACCTTACATCAGGTGTTACCTTTACGGGGACGGCCAGCAACATTAATTGGGTTAATGATACGCCGGGCATCGGATTCGCCGCAAGCGGGGCCGGTAATATTGCGCCGTTTACGGCAATAAACACAGGGACGACGCCGGTTATGGCCACCATTACCGCGACGCCTGCGCCGTCAGGATTTGCGTATATACCAAATTCAAATGATGGGACATTGTCGGTAGTTAATACAGTCACTAATAAGGTGGTGAAAACAATTACGCTTGGGTCAAACGTACTTCCTTTTGGCGTATCGGTAAGCCCGGACGGCAGCACGGTTTATGTAACGGACCGGGGTTTAAACAATGTGCTGGTCATAAACACCTCGAGTTATAAGGTAATAGCCACAATTGCTGTAGGAACGACGCCCGAGGGTATTTCGGTAAGCCCGGATGGCAGCCGCGTATATGTGGCGAATCAGGGATCGAACGACATTTCGGTGATCAGTACGGCAACCAACGCGGTGATCGCAACTTTCGGCGCCGGCACAGGGCCGTTTGATGTGGTGGTGAGCCCGGACGGCAGCCGCATCTATGTGGCGCACGCAAACAGCGGCGCAAATACGGTGTCAGTGATCAATACGGCAACCTATGCAATAATAGCCACGGTCACCGTAGGGTCATTTTCGGCCGGCTTAACAATAAGCCCCGATGGCAGCCGCGTATACGTTGCGAACCAGAACGACAACACCCTATCTGTCATCAATACTGCAACCAATGCCCAGGTAGCCACGATCGGCGTAGGTTCAACCCCGGAGGGGGTAGCGGTAAGCCCGGACGGCAGCCGCGTTTACGTATCAAACTTTAATTCTAACTCAATTTCGGTCATTAATACAGCTAATAACCAGGTAATAGGTACAATCGCGGCGGGTATAACCCCGTTTGGGGTATCCGTTAGTCCCGACGGGAGCCAGGTGTACGTAGCAAATACAAATCCCGGCACGCTTTCTGTTTTTAGCACCTCCACTAATGCCTTGATAGCAACGATTCCGGTTGGCTCAAATCCTGTTTCACTTGGCAAATTTGTCGCGAATATGACGAACTGCCCCGGCCCCCCTGTTACTTTTACGATAACAGTGAACCCGTCGCCGCCCCCGCCGCCGGGCATAAATTTCAGCGCAGCTGCCGGCTCCATCACGGCTTGCGAGGGTACTGCATCTGTAAGCCCTGACATCCAGCAGTTCACCGTCTCCGGCGCCAGTTTAACTGATGATATTGTTATTACTGCACCCAATAACTTCGAAATATCGCTGTTGCCCGGGAGCAAGTACGGCAACAGCTTAACGCTTTTACAACAGGGCGGCACCGTAAATAATACAATAATTTACGTGCGTTCATCCGCTCTGGCTCTTTCGCCGGCTGTATCGGGGAATGTCACGCTCACATCCACCGGCGTCTCATCAAAAAAAGTGCCGGTGACAGCCACAATAAATGCCCTGCCTACAGTAAGCCCCGTTGTGGATCAATTATTTACTAATGCTATTGCGACAACGCCAATAAATTTTACCGGCACGGCCGGCAGCTACAGCTGGACGAATGATACGCCAGCTATCGGCCTTGCAGCAAGCGGCAGCGGAGATATCGCATCATTTATTCCTGTTAATAATGGTAATACTCCGGTGATAGCGACCATTGTTGTTACACCTGACAATAATACAGGCTGTACCAGTTCTCCGGTTACCTTTAAAATTACTGTCAATCCCACACCCGCGGGGGCTATCACGGTCGCGGGCGCCTTGTCGCCTCTGACTACTGTTTACGGTACGCCATCATCATCGGAGTCGTTTTCCGTGTCAGGCACAAATATGCAGCAGGGCATATTGGTCAGCCCTCCGGCCGGCTTCGAGGTGAGTACCGACGACATTGCTTACAGCAATACAGTTACAGTAGGCGCTGCGGGCAGTATTGCAGCCACTTTGGTTTATATCAGGTTAGCATCAACCACGCACGCCGGCAATAATTACTCAGGCAACATAGCATTGACCAGCAACGGCGCCCCGGATGCGGGCGAATTGATGCCGGCCAGTACGGTCACACCGGCCAAATTGGTGATCATAGCTGATGATAAAAGCAAGGTTTATGGAGCGGCCAACCCCGTTTTCACAGCATCCTACATTGGATTTGTGAACAACGACGGCCCGGCGCAGTTGACTGCCCAGCCGGTAATAACTACCGTGGCTACTACAAGTTCTTTGGTTGGGCAATATCCCATAACAATAGGCGGTGCGGCCTCGCCCGATTATAATATTACGACGGTTGATGGTATTCTTACCATTACGCCGTTGCCGCAAACGGTAGTGATACCAAATACATTTACCCCCAACGGCGATGGCATAAATGATACATGGAATATAAAATACATTGACTCCTTCCCGAATTGTACGGTCGAAATATTCAACAGGTACGGAGAAATTGTATATTCGTCTGTTGGTTACGGAGTTGCATGGGATGGAACGTACAAAGGCGCGACGCTGCCCACCGGGACCTATTACTACATTGTTAACCTGAAAAATGGCAGGAACCCCTTGTCAGGATTTGTTGCCATTATAAGATAAGGACCAGAGATTGGAGTTTTGAGATTTGGGTTGGATAAAAGACTTGTTGACCGCAATTTAATTCTGAAAAACAAAGGATTTACTAACCTCCGGTCTCTAACCTCCAATCTGCAACACCGCCAAACGTTTGAAACGCTGGAAGATGAAAAGGCTTTTACTTTTTATAAGTATCATAATATTTCTTCTGTCCCCGCTTCGCAAAGCGGAGGCGCAACGCAATCAAATTGTCAATAATGGCGATGCAACGTCGGCCGTTAATTTTCCGGGCGCGGGCTGTGTGTACAATTGGACAAATGACAGCCCGGGAATAGGATTGGCCGCCAGCGGCACAGGTGACATTTCATCTTTTATAGCCGTAAACGCAGGAAGCAGTCCGGTTACGGCTACTATTACGGCCACACCCGCTTCCTTTTTATACCTGGCGAGTAATAATGCTTTGTCGGTTATCAATACCGGGACCAATGCGATAACTAACATAGCCCTGGGCCTCGGCTCTAGCCCGCTGGGGGTGGCATTGAGCCCTGATGGCAGCAAGGCATATGTAACAGACAATGCGCCTGGCACGCTTACTGTAGTTAGTACGGCAACCGGCAGCATTTTATCGGTTATCCCTGTAGGCGATAGTCCCGATTGTGTAACCGTAAGCCCCGATGGCAGCAGGGTTTATGTGGCGAATGGCAATTCGAACTCTGTGACGGTGATCAACGCTGTAAATAACACTTTAATAACTACTGTAACGGTCGGCGCTTATCCGTATGGCATAGCGGAAACCCCCGATGGTACAAAGGTTTACGTGACCAACTATATGGGCAGCAGCGTATCGGTAATCAATGCCCTGGATAATATTGTGAGCTCAACAATTACGGTAGGGGCAGATCCCTTTGCGATTTCATTGAGCCCTGACGGCAGCCGGGCTTATGTGGCAAACCAGCTTTCCAATAGTATTTCGGTTATCAATACTGCAGCTAATACTGTAATATCAACTATCGCGGTTGGTAAAAATCCTTATAATGTAACAGCAAGCCCCGACGGCAAGCTGGTATATGTGTCGAATTACCTCGATAATACTGTTTCTGTGATCGACGCACTAACCAATTCCGTTATATCCACCTTTGCAACAGGAAAATTCCCTTACGACATATCCATCAGCCCCGACAGTAAACTGTTGTATATAGTAAATAACGGCGATAACAACATCTCAGTAATCGATGCCGCAACCAAAGCAGTAAAGTCAACTATCCCGTTCAACGGCGGATCGAACTCGCTGGGTAACTTAATTGGAAGGAGTGCAAACTGTAGCAATGCTGCCATCACAGCTACGATCACGGTTAATCCGGCCCCGGCTACCCCTGCAGGCATCACGGCAAGCACGGCGACCGGCAGTATATCCGGCTGCGCCGGCTCAGAATCAGCAAGCCCGTTTATTCAGCAGTTTACCGTGTCCGGCAGCAGCTTAACGGGCGGCATTACTGCCACAGCACCTGCCAATTTCGAAGTATCGCTGTCGCCTGGCAGCAGCTACGCCAGCAGTGTAACAATCACCCCGTCAGGCGGCGCCGTGGGTAATACTATTGTTTATGTGCGATCAGCAGCGACGGCCCCTGCGGGAGGTATTTCGGATAAGGTCGTCCTTAGCTCTGCCGGCGCGACAAGTAAAAATGTGGCCGTGAGCGGACGTGTGAACGATCTGCCGGGTGTAAATGCAGTTGCAAATCAAATTAAAAACAGCGGTGATTTAACAGATCCGGTGCATTTTACCGGAACAGCAAATACTTTTACCTGGACCAACGATACGCCCGCAATAGGCCTGGCAGCGAGCGGTACAGGCGATGTCGCATCATTCACGGCCGTAAACACTGACACTGCCCCTGTTGTAGCTAAAATTACCGTTACACCGGTCAATGCCGGGTTGCTATATATAGCAAACGAAGGTTCCAAAAACATCTCCGTTGTCAATGGGCTTACGCACGCTGTAACAGCAACATTAAATGGCGGCGACGACCCTTATGGGGTATCTGTAAGCCCCGACGGCAAGCGTGCATACGTATCGAATTTTGCCCCCGGCACCATTTCGGTCGTGGATGTCGCGGCAAATAAAATATTGAAAACCATAACGGTCGGTAACAACCCCTGGGGCAGTTCGATCAGCGCTGACGGCAGCCGGCTGTATGTAGCCAACGGCGGCTCGAACTCTGTTTCTGTTATCAATACGTCAACTAATTCGGTTATTGCGACTATCCTGGTGGACCAGGACCCTGTTACCATGCTCATCAGTCCCGATGGGCGTTGGCTCTATGTAGCGAACGACGGATCGGCGTCCGTTTCGGTAATCAATACGGCAACCAATATAGTAGTACGTACTATCCCCGCAGGAATAAACCCGATGACCCTGGCTGCAAACCCCGATGGCAGTGTAATTTATACCGCAAATCCGATCTCGAATAGCGTGTCTGTTATCAGCACTGTGACAAATACTGTAATTGCAACTATTAGGGTTGGTTTGGACCCCTGGGGCATCGCCATTAGCCGTGATGGAAAATGGGTTTATGTATCAAACTATGGAAGCAGCAATGTGTCGGTAATCAGTACCGCGACAAACCAGGTGACCACCACCATTCCTGTAGGCCTTAGCCCCTTGGGCATATCGGTTGATCCCGTGAGCGGCCAGATATCCGTAGTAAATTCAAATTCAAACACTGTATCGGTGATCGATCCGGCAACCAATTCGGTTGTGGCGACAGTTCCGGTAGGCGCTACGCCTTTAGGATTGAGCAGTTTGGTTACGGGAGGGGCACAGTGTCCGGGGCAGTCAATCACATTTACCATAACCGTAAACCCGCCGCCACTGCCGGTTATTACCACGGGGCCGTTAAGCGGCAATATTTCAGCATGTGAAGGCATGGCTTCGGCAAGCCCCAATATTGAACAATTTACCGTATCAGGCAGCGCTTTAACAGCTGATATTACCGCTTTGGCCCCGCCCGGTTTTGAAATATCGCTTAGCGCGAACAGTGGTTACGGAGGCAGCCTGACGATCACACCATCGGGAGGCACGGTGAGCAGTACGGCGGTGTACGTGCGGTCGGCGGCGGCACCGACCGGAGGTTTATCCGGCAGCATATCATTAACTTCAGCGGGCGCAGGGAGCCAAAATGTAGTGGTAACGGGCGCCGTGAGCGCTCTGCCAACGGTGAACGATGTCTTACCGCTAAGTGTGAATAGCGGTGATATGACGGCAGCCATTAATTTTACAGGCACCGCCAACACTTTCGCGTGGGTTAATGATACGCCAGGCATCGGTTTGGCCTTATCAGGAAAGGGGGATATTGCATCGTTCACCGCCAGGAACCCGGGAACAACTGCCATTACCGCTCATATCACCGTTACCCCCGAATCGTTGGGCTACGCTTACATTGCAAATTCAACGTCAAATAATGTGTTCGTCATCAATACTGCAACCAACTTAGTTGAATCCATCATTACTGTCGGCCAAACCCCTACCGGATCGTCGCTAAGCCCTGATGGCAAGCGGTTATATGTGGCCAACCAGGGATCGAACAGTGTATCAGTGATCAGTACGGTTACAAATACATTATTATCGACAATACCGATTCCCGATTTTGGCCCCACTACGGTGACGGTAAGCCCTGACGGCAAAAGGCTGTACGTGGTAAATTTGAACTCGAACAATGTGGTGGTGATCAATACGGTCACCAACGCTATAATCGCTACAGTAGGCGTAGGTGGTTATCCTGTTTGTGCCGCAGTGAAGCCGGATGGCAGCCTTGTTTATGTAGTAAACAGCTCAAATTCAATTTCGGTGATCGACGCGGCATCGAACCTGGTAAAAACTGTTATCCCGGTAGGCCAAAGCCCTTATGGCATATCCATAAGCCCCGATGGCAGCAAGGCATACGTAGTAATATCGGGCGCTGATAATGTGATAGTGATCAACACCGCAACCAATACGGTGACGGCGACCATCCCGGTCGGTTCCAATCCGGCGGGTATTGTACTTAGCCCGGACGGCAGCCTGGCCTATGTGACCAACCAATTTTCAAAAACTGTTTCGGTGATCAATACCTCCACAAATAAAGTAATAGCAACCATTCCGGTGGGCGCGAGCCCGGCCGGCATATCTATCGGGCCGGATGGCAGCCGCATATTTGTCGCAAATTATGATTCGAACAACGCAACCGTGATCAGCACAGCCACCAATACTGTGCTATCAACCATTCCGGTGGGATCGAATCCACGCTCGCTTGGCAGTTTTGTCACCGGGGGCATAGGTTGTAACGGCATCCCTGTTACTTTTACGATCACGGTTAACCCCGAATTACAACCGGCCATTTCGGCTTCAGGCGAGCTATCGCCCCTGACTACCGTTTATGGTACGCCCTCGGCATCGACAATTTTGACGGTATCCGGTACGAACATGAGCGCCGGGATTTTAGTTACCCCGCCGGCTGGTTTCGAGGTAAGCATCGATGGCGTAACCTTTACAAGCACGGTTACCGTTGGGTCGGCAGGTACCATTCCAGCCACTTCAGTTTACATAAGGCTGGCGTCGTCAACATCTGTTGGCAATTATTCCGACAATATTAAGCTAACCAGTACAGGCGCCCCAACTGTTAATAAATTAATACCACTTAGCACGGTAACGCCTGCCAGCCTGGCTATAGTAACGGATGATAAAACCAAAACCTACGGAGACCCTAACCCGGTTTTTACGGCTACCTATATTGGCTTCGTGAACGGCGATGGCCCTGCGCAACTGACAGCCCTACCGGTTTTCGCCACAACAGCGGCCACTACATCGCCGCTTGGCCAATATCCTATTACCGTAAGCGGTGCGGCGTCCCCAAATTACACAATTACATCGCTTCCCGGCGTTCTGACTATTATCCGGCCGCCTGGGCCGGTTACCATTCCAAATGCCTTTACGCCCAACGGAGATGGGATCAATGATACCTGGAACGTTAAGAACCTCGATACCTACCCTTCGTGCACGGTGATGGTTTACAACAGGTATGGAGAAACCGTATATTCGTCAATTGGCTACGGTGTACCCTGGAACGGGACCTATAAAGGGGCAGCCCTGCCGACAGGCACCTATTATTACATTATTAACCTTAACAACGACACTAAGGCGCTGGCCGGATTTGTAGCAATTATCAGGTAGCGATCTGGAATTATGGCCGGCCAGAAACCCTGAAAGGGGCTGCTTCAAATATTTAACTGTTAACAAAAAGTTTCGCCAATAACACGTGGCGTTGTTACGTTTTTGAAATTTTAAACGTAATTTGTACCAAACCTGAAAGATGAGAAGATTTCTGCTTTTTGCCATTAAAGTAATAATTCTTTTCTCCTTACCATATAGCGCGGCGGCACAAACCAGTCAAACCGTTGACAACGGCTCCCCGACAGCCCCAATTAATTTTCCCGGTACGGGTTGTGTGTACAAGTGGGTTAACGATACGCCGGGCATAGGTTTGGCCGCAAGCGGCAGTGGAAATATACCGTCATTTATCGCAATAAATAAGGGAACTACCCCCATTACAGCTACTATTACAGCTACCCCTGTGCAAACGGGGTTTGTTTATATAACCAATGAAAACGACGATACTGTCTCGGTTATTGACACGGCAACCCATGCGCTTGTAGCTACAATACCGGTTGGTTCAAAGCCGATTGGCGTGGCGGTAAGCCCCGATGGCGGCAGGGTTTATGTAGCAAATAGTCACTCCAATACAATCTCGGTTATCAGCACCATTACTAATACGGTTGAGGCTACCATTACAAATATCCCCTCGGCTTATGGCGTGGCAGTAAGCCCTGACGGGACGGCGATATATGTGACAAATACATACACCGATAACCTGTCGGTAATCAATGCATTAACCTATGCCGTGATGGCGACAATACCGGTTGGTATTGAACCGACCGGGGTATGTGTAAGCTCCGATGGCAGCCGGGTTTATGTAACCAATGTGTATGGCGGAAACGTATCTGTCATTAATACCGCTACCGACCTGGTAATCGCCACCATTCCGGCAGGCGGCAATCCCTATGGCATTTGTGTAAGTCGCGACGGCAGCCATGTATATGTCGCTAACCAGGCATCCAATAATGTTTCGGCTATCGATGTTTCAACCAATATAATAACCCTGATCAATGTTGGCGAAGGCCCCTTTGGGATTGCATTAAGCCCGGATGGCAGCCGTTTATATGTAGGGAATTCAGGGACCGGCGCTGTAGGGGCACCACCTCCCGGCACAGTGTCGGTAATCAATACCTCGAACAATTTAGTAACAGCTACCTTTGGCGTTGGCATTGGCCCGGCAGGTATTTCTTTCAGCCCTGATGGCGGCAGGGCATATATCGCCAACAACTACGATAATACGGTATCGGTAATAAATACAGCAAATAACACCGTGATAGCGACTGCACCTGTGGGCGGATATCCCAGTGCCCTGGGTAATTTTGTGGCTGCCGGCAATGGTTGTGGCACCACTCCAATTACATTTACAATTGAGGTACTTCCCAAAACACTGCCGCCCACGATCATTGCCGACACCGTAAAAGGAAGTATTTCTGCCTGTGAAGGGACTGCATCCCTAAGTCCGAATATCCAGCAGTTTACTGTTTCGGGCGCCAATCTGACCGATAATGTTATGGTTACAGCGCCCGCCGGTTTCGAGGTATCGCTGAATGCAGACAGCGGTTACAGCGCTAATTTAACATTAACGCCATCCGGTGGTACCGCAAGCAGCACTATTGTGTATGTGCGGGCCGCAGCGACGGCGGTAAAAGGAAATATTTCAGATAAGGTAACGCTCTCCTCCGCCGGTGCGACAAACCAGTATGTAGCTGTGGCAGCCAATATAAACCCTGTTCCGTCTATAAACCCTATTGCAGATCAAACTGTAAACAGCGGCGGCATTACAAAGGCGGTAAATTTTACAGGCACAGGCAATAGTTACACGTGGACAAATGATACCCCCTCGATTGGATTGGCCGCAGGCGGTAGCGGAAATATTTCCCCCTTTAAGGCAGTAAATAACACCCTTAGTCCCATTACGGCAACAATCACAGTTACACCCCTGCCAAATAAACCGGGCCGGTTTGCATATATACCAAATGCAAGCGCCAACACAGTTTCGGTGATTAATACTGCAACAAACGAGGTGGTTACAACGATACCTGTTGGATTACAACCTGAATGTGTAGCAGCGAGCCCTGATGGCAGCCGCGTTTATATTTCCAATAACCTGTCAAATAGCGTCTCCGTGATCAGTGTGGCAACTAATAAGGTGATTGCTGTCATAGCGGTAGGCCCCAACCCATGGGGCTTGTGTGTAAGCCCCGATGGCAGCAAGGTGTATGTGAGTAACAGCATCAATGTTTCGGTGATTGATGCCGCGACCAACACAGTTACGAAAAACATAGAAATTGGCGAATATCCTAACCAGTTAGCGATAAGCCCCGATGGCAGCCGGCTATACGTTACCAATAGTTACGGCGGCGCAAATTCAGGCGTCAACAGCGATTTTTATGTGGTAAACACGGCCACTGACACCGTAATAGCTACTATTGAGGTGGGCCAGGATTCCAACGGTGTAGCAGTCAGCCCCGATGGCAAGCTGGTATATGTAGCCAATACATTCTCGAACAACATATCCGTAATTAATACTGCGACAAACAAGGTAAGTGCTACGATACCCGTGGATATCGGCCCATATGGATTATGCATCAGCCCCGATGGCAGCCGGCTGTATGAAACAAATTCGGGAGATCAAATGTCGGGCGTCCTTGAACCCGGCACTATGTCGGTCATCAATACCGGAACGGATAAGGTAATAGCAACGATACCGGTAGATACCTACCCGATAGGTATTTCAGTAAGCTCCGATGGCAGCCACGTGTACGTTGCAAATGATTTTGGGAAAAGCGTTGCCAACTCCGGGGAAACGGTTAGGGGAACCGTGTCGGTGATCAACACGGCGGGCAACCAGGTTGAAGCAACGGTATATGTGGGATATAATGCAATTTCGTTTGGGAATTTTCTGGCCGAACTTAACGGTTGCAGCGGCATACCCATTACTTTCACGATTACTGTAAACCCGGCGGGGCCCGTCGTGGCGCCCGGCGATATCGTTATCCCTAATACTTTTACCCCTAACGGCGATGGCATAAATGACACATGGGATATAAAAAACCTGGACGGATATGCGAACTGTATGGTTCAGATATTCAACAGGTATGGCGAAAATGTATATTCATCGGTCGGTTACGGAACGCCCTGGGACGGAAGGTATAAGGGAAGCGCCTTACCAACAGGCACCTATTATTATATCGTCGACCTTAAAAATGGCAGCAAATTGTTCTCGGGATTTGTCGCGATCATCCGTTGATTGATAAATGAGTTCAGGGCTTTAAACGAAGAAAGACTACGAAAGGCCGGGCCGTTAGCAGGTTAATTTCATCATTGTATTATAAAGCCAATTATACTTTTATCCCCTCAACCGGCGTTGGTACAGTTGTTGCTTCGACATTAGGCCTGATATATTTGCATGTAACAACCGTGGGCAAATTAGTGACCGTGGGATTAAATCCCCTTACTTTTATGCAAATTGTAACAGTGAGGTATACAACAGATATGGAGAAAATGTATATTCGTCAATTGATTATTGGTTTTGACAGGGCGAGAGACATAGTTTGATGGTATTACCAATGGGCATTTGCTAGTAATAACCTAACATCAGGATGATAGAGATCACGGACAGGGGTTAAAGATCAGCGATAAGTTTAAGCTATCACCGGTTAGCTGTACAACCGGTTAAGATATTTATGCTTGCCATTGATCGCCGGACCCCGGCCTCTCAAAATATTGTTAAATAATGAAAAGAATTTTTTACTTATTTGTTGTTTTTGTCGCGACAATTCAATCAGTATCCGCACAGCAAAGGCCACAGTACACTCAGTATGTTTTCAATAACCTTTTGCTGAATCCCGCAGTAACCGGTATTGAAAATTACACCGATGTTAAAGCGGGTTACCGCAGCCAGTGGACCGGCCTGCAGGGAGCGCCGGTAACAAGTTACCTAACCGTTGATGCGCCATTGGGGAGTAATTTTTTGCAGGGCGACGCCACTGCCTTCCCGGCTGAGGGCGGGGTAAACCCATCGAGCAGGCTTTATACCCAAAACTATATGGCTGCCGAGCCACATCACGGTATCGGTTTTATGATCGTCTCGGACCAGGCGGGCCCTATTACCCAAACCAATATCGACGCCACCTATGCTTATCATATCGGCCTGACGGAGCGTTTAAACCTGGCCCTGGGCGTTGCAGCGGGGTTTAATCACATTAACCTCAATACGTCAATGATCACGCTTGAAAACCCATTGGACCCTGCCATAAGCAATGGCAACAATAGTCAGTGGAAACCCGATCTCAGCACCGGGATTTGGCTGTATGCCTCCAATTATTATGTTGGCGCATCAGTACAGCAATTGCTGCCTGAAAATCTTTATTTCAGTACCAATAAAGCGTACAATCAAAGTAAAACGGTACCCCAATACTTTTTCACCGGCGGCGTAAAGCTATTTTTAACGGATGATATTACCCTTTTGCCCTCATTTCTGATCAAGGTAATACAGCCTACGCCTTTAACTTATGATATCAATGCGAAACTCTCCTTCCAGGATAAAATTTGGATCGGAGGGTCGTACAGGCGGGACGATTCTTTTGGTGTATTGGCGGGTATTAACATCAGCTCGTTTATTAACGTAGGCTACTCCTACGATATCACTACATCAGCCCTTAACACCGTAAGTAATGGCACCCACGAAATTGTGATCAGCTTACTCCTTAACAACAGGTATAAAGTTACCTGCCCGCAGCATACGTTTTAGTTCTTGCTGGTTCATGGTTCATAGTAGCTGTACCGAAACGTCTAATTAAAACCCTTGGGCGCCGGATAAAATTACGGTTTAATTCATGCACTGATCCGTAGCTGCTCCGGCTATGAACTATGAACCATGAACTAAAAAGCCGCTGCCTACAATTCCTTTCGCAATCGTGCTACGGGGATGTTCATTTGCTCGCGGTATTTGGCTACTGTGCGGCGGGCGATGTTATAACCGGCATCCTTTAATATTTCTGTCAGTTTTTCATCAGCAAGGGGGTGCTGTTTGTCTTCGTTGCCGATATGCTCTTCGAGGATCTTTTTAACTTCTTTGTTTGATACTTCTTCGCCGCTTTCCATTTGTATGGCTTCGGAGAAGAATGACTTTAGCAGAAATGTACCGAACTCGGTTTGCACATATTTTGAATTTGCCACCCTTGATACCGTCGAAATATCCATGTTGATCCTGTCGGCTATATCTTTAAGGATCATCGGCTTTAGGTTTTTATCATCGCCGGTTAAAAAAAAGTCGTACTGGTATTGCATGATGGCATTCATGGTTTTCAAAAGCGTTTGCTGACGCTGTTTAATGGCGTCGATAAACCATTTTGCCGAGTCGAGTTTTTGCTTTACAAATTGCACAGCCTCCTTTAGCTTTTTATCTTTTTGCGATGCCTTTTCATAATGTTCGAACATCTCCTGGTATGAGCGGCTTATTCGAAGCTCGGGCGCGTTTTTTGAATTTAAAGTAAGTATCAGGAAACCGTCATTGTTGCTGATATGGAAATCAGGGATCACCTGCATCTGCTTGGTATTCACTTCACTGGAATCACCTGGCTTGGGATTTAGTTTTAATATCTCGTTTACCACGCCGCGCAACTCTTCCGAACTCATGTTCAGTGACTTTTCGAGCTTATCGTAATGTTTACGGGTAAATTCATCCAGGTGATGTTCCACCACCAGTATGGCTTTTTTTATGATCGGATCATTAGGGTCCTTTTTTCGGAGTTGTATCAAAAGGCACTCCTGTAAACTGCGGGCGCCGACACCAGGGGGGTCAAAGCCCTGTATTACCTTCAGCATATCCTCCACCTCTTCATCACTCGCCATAACATTTTGCGAGAACGCAAGGTCGTCGGTAAGCGAGGTAATCGGGCGGCGCAGGTAGCCGTCGTCATCAAGGCTGCCTATTATTTGCTTCCCTATCCTGAAATCTTTATCTGATACCGGCAGCAGATCCAGCTGTTGCTGCAGGCTTTCAAAAAACGAACTTTGTACAGCTATCGGTATTTCCTTGCGGTCATCTTCTTCATCACCGTTCTGGTCATAGCGCGACCCATACTCATTTACATTATCTTCCTGCAGGTAGTCATCGATATTAAATTCGTCAGCTTCGCCCTTCTCCTCATCACTGTTATAATTATCTTCTTCCGGGTCGCGGTCGGGATATTGTTCGTCTGGTTCGTTTAAATTGGTAAGGCTCAGATCTTCAAGCGCAGGGTTTTCCTCAAGTTCTTCCTTGATCCTTGTATCTAATGAAACAGTAGGCACCTGCAGCAATTTGATAAATTGTATTTGCTGCGGAGATAGTTTCTGTAAAAGTTTTTGTTGTAGGTTTTGTTTCAGCATAATCAGACAGCACCAAAAATACATCAATAATCCCTAACTTAAAAATATGTAAGGATTTGACGCGCCAAAGATGTAAAAGCTAAAAAGTAAATAATTTGTTTGCCGGATTTAGAATTTGTTAATTTTGATAAACTTAAAATTATTATAAATGGCCATTGCAAAAGAATTTAAAGAATTTGTTATGCGGGGCAACGTGGTTGACCTTGCGGTAGGTGTTGTGATCGGGGCTGCGTTTGGAAGTATTGTTACCTCGCTTGTAAAGGATATAATTATGCCGCCGATCGGTGTGTTACTGGGCAAGGTTGATTTTGCAGACAAAAAATACATAATTACACCAGCCGATCCTGTTCATAAAATTTCAGAGGTCGCCATTCGGTATGGCAGCTTTATAACGGCTGTTGTACAGTTTTTAATAATAGCATTTTGTATTTTCATGGTTGTTAAAGTAATTAACTCCATGAAAAAGAAAGAGGAAGAAGCGCCCGCACCCGACCCGGTTCCAACCAAAGAAGAGGAATTGCTAACGCAGATAAGAGATTTGCTGGCTAAAAATCAAAAATAAATTACCTTCCGCTGGCCACAGGTATAGGTTTTTGCTTTGCCGCTCTTTCATCACGAGGATGCTCAGGGCCGGAGACTTTCTCCCCTTTTTGCGCTACGATAATGGCATAAGGCCACCAGTTATTGGTCGCTATTGCAATGTCGGTGCTTAAATAATAACGGTCTTTGCCTTTAAGCTGGCCGTTATCTATGCCAGCATAAGCTTGTTTGTCTGAATACGGGTCGTATATTTCAAGATAAAAACTATTGTCAGTTTGTTTATATCCCTTTACGAGCAGAAAATGGCCCCACCCGGTAGTGTTTGCTTCATAAAATTTTTGAATATGCTGATAGGGCACCATATCCTGCGGCACATAGTACATATCAAGGCAAAGAATAACGAGATGGTTATGGTCGATGCTGTTTTTAACCACGGTTGTTAATTCGTTTAAAGAGTCAATTGCATAGTTGATATCATTTTCATCCAGATATTGCTGTATATCGCTGGTGTACCACCAGCCGCCCTTTGATTCGAGCACATTACGCGCGTCGACCGGTTTTTTATTAAAGTCCGGATTTGCCCACTTTATTGCCATGGTAGTAACAGTCGGGCCGCAATTTATTGCCTGGAATGTACTCCCGTCAAACTGATCGAAATAAAAACTGTAACTCTTATTTAAGCTTTTCCCCCCAAGTATGCTGCCGGCCAGCCCGAAATACTGCAGCTCTGTTTGAATAATTACCTGGAAGGATGTCGAACGCTTTTTATCAGCCGAGGTAACAGTAAGCACTACCGGGCTTGTAAAATCAAAAACGATAGTGCTGTTTACCGCGGTACTATTTAACGCAGCGCTCACTTGTTTGCCAAGTGTAAGCGTAGCGCTGAGTCTTTTTAAATTTACAGAATCGGGCATTACAACCGTTATGGTATTGGCGGTAGTATCGATGGCTGCATCCAGTAGTTCTCCGTCAATGGAAAAGCTCACCAGGCCGTTCTCTAAAGTTGTCGGCGCCGGCGGTTTCTGCCCTTGCTGCTGTGCGGGCTGTGCATCCTTTTTGCAGGATGAAGCCTGGAATAAGCCAATTAACAGAATAAATAAGTAAAGCCTGTTTTTCACGCGTCCCAATTTTTATAAAGTTAAACAATTCATACTTTAATAAACAAGGTTTTTAGTGGGTGCAAATCAAATTGTCGCTTCGGTATCAGGCGTTCCTATGGAACGCAATACCCAATTTTTATTTTTCTACCAACCAGACGTCCCGATGGGACGAATCGTTAGCTCATTTTTACATCCCATCGGGATGTTTGGTTGGTAGAATATAAAGAAAGTCAACTTACGTTCCATAGGAACGTTTCGTGTATGGGCGGCGACAATTTGATTTGCGCCCGTTTTTAGTTACCGGTAATAGGTTCCACAGACTGTTTCCCGGAGCAGCTTCGTGTTTCAAACTGGCGGCCCATTTGCCTACTATTTGATTGAAGCAATAACTTTTTGGCCTTTTGGCGCCACGACCAGGAAATTCGGCTCTATTTCTTCTGCCGCGTGGTACACATCTTTGTCGATATAATATCTGTCCTGGCCTTTAATCTGTCCATAGTCGAGACCCGTGTAGCGGTCCCCGTTTGAAAAGGGATCGTATACCTCCAGGTAAAAAGTAGTGCCAGTTTGTTTGTATCCCTTCACTAATATAAAATGGCCATCGTCGCCCGACTGATAGAATTTCGACACATGCTGGTAAGAAATTGGATTATACGGAATGCCCCAAATATCAATAAGAAAAATGACCGGCTGATTGTGATCGATATTTGTTTTAACCAGGCTATCGATATTGCCAAGCGGCATCGAGACGGCATCAACATTTTTTTCTTTAATGAATATTTTAATATCTGTGAGTGTCCACTGCTCACCCTGGGGCAATATTTCCGCTCTTGCATCAGCCGGTGACCCGGTAAACGCGGCATCGGCCCATTGTACCAACCGCAGGCCCGCAGTTTACCGATTGAAATATGCTGCCATCCATTTGGTCAAAATAGAAATTATAGCTCTTGTTTAAGCTCTTTCCGGCAATCACCGGTCCGTCGAACCCGATGTACAGACTTTCCGTCTCAATAGTTATTTTGAAGGATGTTGAGCGCTGCTTGTCTGACGAGCTGACGGTGAGAACGACAGGTTGAGTAAAGTCGGCAACAGAGCTGTTACCGATGCTGGCATTATTGATTGCAGCGGTAACCCCGGCGGCCACCTTTACATTTACCGTTATGTGCTGGTCTGCGGAATCGGGTATGATGGCGGTTATAGTATTTGTTATGGTGTCGATGTTCGCCGCTAACAACTCGCCACTAATGGAGAAACCCTTTAAGCCGCCTTCTAAACTATGTGCTTGCTGCACGACCCGTACCTGCTCCTGTGGCTGCGAATCTTTTTTGCAGGACAATACCTGACACAAACTAACAAATGCAACTAACAAGTAAAATTTGTTTTTCATTCATTAGAATAGTTTATACCTGAATGTTAAAAAAAATCTTGTCATGGTAGTCGGATGAGCGGGGCAAATAGTACTACTTAAAAATGAAAATGTTTTGCGCTAAAAAATTCTTGCCCTGATGAAATGTTGGTTTTGTTACTGTCGCACGGCCCAGGCAAGTCCATCCGCACCGCGTACATCAATATGCCCGGTTACTGTTAATGTCTTCAGGTCTATTACAGCAACATAGTTATCGGCGGTGCAACCGATAAAGGCGCGCGAACCATCGTCGTCCACCAATATACCTGCCGCGCCGCGGCCGGTATCGATGCGCTTAATTTCCTGTCGCGATGCCGTATCGTAGACAAACAGGTCGCCGGTCCTCAGGCTGGTAACGAGGACACGCTTGCCGTCCGGCGTAAATTTAAGACGGTTGGCGCCCAAAGCTTTCGCGTCGATTTTCGCGGTTAATTTTTTGGCGGCGAGGTCGATGACTGCAATGGTCCCGTCGTCCGAAGCCGCCGTCCACAATTCTTTGCCATCGGGGGATACATCAAATCCTTCTGAACCCTTCGACACCGGGATAAGCGTTTGCACCCAGTCCATGTGCGGCGGCGGAGTGAAGCCGTTTGGCCCGGGGTTAGGCTTAATCAGGCTATCCACCAAAATACTCACTGTCCCCGACGATACATTTGTGGTGTACACGTTTTTCCCATCGGGTGTAACGTATATCATGTGTGTCCTGTCCTGGCCTGTCCCCATCACCCAATCGAACTTGCCTGTTGCCGGGTCATACCGGCCCACGGTTTTTGTACCCTCGGCAGTAAACCAAACCTTGCCGTCGACAAAGGTGATCCCATGCGGCCCCATCATAGGCCGCGTATCTATGGTAGGTAAAGCCTTTTGCCCAACCAAATCTATTACATTCAGCTCATGCAGGCTGCCGCCGCCATAAATGGTAACATAGGCTGTCTTCCCATCGGCCGAGGCGATTACCTCGTGCGGGTCAGAACCTACCGGTACCTTCGCGACAACCTTCAGCGAAACAGGATCGACGATGGCAAGTACATGGTCGCCTTTTGAAAGCGCGAGTAAGGCCCGCGACGGGGTTGGCTGGGCCACACACCCTCCTGCAGTATAAACTAAGGCGATTGTTGATAAAACTGGGGCGAGTAATTTTACCAGGTAGGATTTTTTGGCTTTCATAGTTTTAAAAATTTGATGGTGAGTATCTTTCGGCACTTCCTTTCTTTAAAACAAATATAGTTAGCAAGGTAAAGTTTTTCTAAGGCGCGGATATTGAAATCGACGTTGGCCGATGGGTAGTCGGCGAGGGGCTGTTTTTTACCGACCTAACTGCGCCTGTTTTTTACCCAGTTTGAAACTTCGCCGCCTGCGACGGTTTCAATCCGGGGCTGCTGCTTGCTTAATAAACGCTCCATTACCAGCGCCGCTGCAAAAGCTTCATCCTCCCCGCCTTTTTGGACAGCTGCCGGTTTAAAATACTTGCTTACAAAATGTGTATCGAACTTGCCCGAAGTAAATGCCTCATGCTGCATCACAAATTTGCCGAAACCCAAGGTGGTGGTAATCCCGGTTATCTGATACTCGTCAATGGCGCGCAGCATACGCTCAATGGCCTCCTGCCGGTCTTTGCCGTACGTCACCAGCTTTGCGATCATCGGGTCGTAATAAATTGGTATTTCCATGCCTTGTTCAAAGCCGTCGTCTACACGTACACCAGGACCCTTCGGGGTAATATAAGTTTGTAAGGTACCTATATCCGGCAAAAAATTATTGTCAGGATCTTCGGCATAAACACGCAGCTCAATAGCGTGGCCCTTTATTTTAAGGTCTGCCTGTTTAAAGCTGATGGCTTCGCCGCGGGCAATCCGTATCTGTTCTTTTACCAAATCAATTCCTGTTATCAGTTCTGTTACCGGATGCTCTACCTGGAGCCGCGTGTTCATCTCAAGGAAGTAAAAGTTCAGGCTTTCGTCCATGATAAACTCTACTGTGCCTGCGCCGGTATAATTAACGGAACGCGCCACATCTATGGCGCATTTGCCCATCTGCTCCCTTATCTCCGGTGTAAGTACTGATGACGGCGCTTCCTCTATCACTTTCTGGTGACGGCGCTGCACCGAGCAGTCGCGCTCAAAAAGGTGCAGTATATTGCCATGGGTATCGCCCAGCACCTGTATCTCTATATGCCGCGGTGATGATACATAACGTTCTATAAAAACTGAACCATCCCCAAAGGCAGAAACTGCTTCGGAAACTGCCAGGGCCATTTGTTCTTCAAAATGGGCGGCGTTTTCCACTATGCGCATTCCCTTGCCGCCGCCGCCGGCCGCCGCTTTAATTAATATGGGGAACCCCACTTCAATTGCCCGTAATTTGGCTTCGTTTACATCTTTGATGGCTTCTTCGGTGCCGGGCACCATGGGGATATTGTATTTTAATGCTGCCGCTTTTGCCGAAAGCTTGTTACCCATCACCTCCATAGCCTCGGGCGAAGGGCCTATCAATATCAGCCCCGCGTCCCTGACCTGTCTTGCAAAAGCAGCGTTTTCGCTCAGGAACCCATAACCGGGATGTATCCCTTCGGCGCCGGTTTTATGGCAGGCTTCAATGATCTTGTCAGCAACAAGGTATGATTTGCTCGAAGGCGCCTCGCCAATATAAACCGCCTCATCGGCATAGCGGACGTGCAGCGCATCGCGGTCGGCCTCAGAATAAACAGCCACTGTTTTGATACCCATTTCGCGCGCTGAGCGCATTACCCTTAACGCAATTTCGCCGCGGTTGGCTATCAGGATCTTTTGCATAAAAGCAAATGTAACGGATTTGCAGAATTTTACCGCAGAATACAAACCGGTTGGTATTTTTTACACTATAGTTTTGATATACTTTTGTTTTAGGAGAGCGATTGTTTGAGGTTATAAAGGTTGTAAGGTGTTGCAAAGGTTGTAAGGTGTTGTAAAGGCCAGGAAAGGTACGAAGGCTGGCGATGTTGCCAGGGTCGCCACCGGCCGACACGTATGGGATTGAAATTTGCCGGGTCCGGATGAAAGTACAACTTTTACAACTCTTACGACCTTTCAACCCGGATGACCAAAGATTAATTATACTTTCAATAAAAAAAGATTTAATTTGGATGAATATATTATACTCCTGTAATTTAATACTGTTAATATAAATAGCTAATGCATTGCAAATTGACCTTCAGGATAACCGGATTTTTTGTGATGATATTATGCTTGATTTTTGCGGGGAAGGCATTTTGCCAGGATACATTTGAAAAAGATATTGCAAATAAAGTCGACTCGCTGCTTGCGGCGGATAAAACAGACATCATGTTGGGCCATTTTTTCCCTAACGATGCGATACACACCATAACGATCCCTTCGGGCTGGGGGGGCTATGGTACTTATATCTTCGGAAGCGTAGGAGGGGTGTACCCGCAGGTTTATCACACCAACACCGACCTGATAGCATCGGGAGGCTTTTGTGTGGGCAATCCTGTAAAAGATGTAAATTTTGCAGCAGGTTTAAATTTAGCCGATGTGCATAAATTCCAGGATTTTTCAGTCAACCTGATTGTTAGCAGGGTAGTTGCGGCAGGAAGCAGCATTTCGGCGGGGGGGCTGCAGTTGTTTGCCGGCCGCAAGTCAGACGCTCCTAACCCGACTTTTTATTTTGCGTTCAGTCATGCCGTTCAAACCCTGCCTTCCGCCACGAACGGAAGCTCAAAGCTTACCTATACTATAGGTATCGGCAGCGGGCGGTTTTATTTTAAAAACCCCGATGACGTTAAAGCAGGCAGGGGCAAATACGGGACGGCCGTTTTCGGGGGAGTTTCCTATGAAATTATACAGCACGTTAACCTGATTGGCGAGTGGTCGGGGATGAATTTAGGGGTTTCGGCGGGAATTCGTCCGTTTAAAAATCCTTTGTCTATCGGGCTGGGTTATACCAACATTACGAGGTATTCGGCTGATAAATCGAATATTGTGTTTACTTTTGGGTATCCGCTTTCATTGATGAGGCCGGGGAACTGAAATATTTAAAGCATAGTTATTAGATATTTGCTTGAGAAAATAAAAGAATTGTGTCTTAATGAAGAAATTGATCAACATACTTATCCTAATTGCCTTCACCGGGGCCGGCAACGTTTTTGCCCAGGTGAAAGGTGACTTTTCGGATTGGAATGTGCCGCCGCCAATACCCCCGGGCAGTATATCAAAGGGCTCCGTTACCAAAGCAACAATTCTTTTGCCTCCCACCGACGTGCAGGCGTTCGATGTTACCCTCGCAAATAATATAAAGCTCGCAGCCTTATCACCTGTTTTACACAAGTCGCCGATTGTGGATGTGCCTGACCAGCCGGAATTTCCGTTATTGCCTTTTAAAACACCGGATATTCCGCTGCCGGTGGTCCCGGATGCTATCGATCCGCCGCGCGAAGCCCCCCAGGATGCCGTAAACGACATTTCCCTGGATATTCCGTCGCCGCCGGTTCCCGAAATGCCCGAGATCCCGAAAATGCCGGATGTTATCCCCGATAAGTCGCCGGATATATCGCTAAAGCTTCCGATAATGCCTGGAATCTTACAACAGCCTGTTCCGGGTATAATTAAGTCGGGAATGGATTTTCCGTTTGATGAATGGCCGGCGCCGCCCATACCTTCAAATTCAAATTTTGAGAGGACCATACCTGCCAACCCGGTTAAGGAAATAGTAACGCCAGGTGTGAAGAAAAAAAACCTTAAAAAACGCGTACATAAATGAAGCAGCAGCTATAATATACCAGACAAGTAAAAATGAAGAAACCTTTATATAGATTACAAAGCCTGCTAATACCTTTTGCAATTATATTATGTATTAATATAAGCCGGGCTCAATCTATACACAGGGATTTCAAATTTAAAAAAGGAGAGGAGTTTCAACGGCAAATTGTTATCAAATCGAATTGCCTGCTCCAGCGCGGCGATCAAAAACTAAACTTAAAGACATACTCATCGGTGACAAAATCCTATAAAGTAAACAACGTCGCAAATAATAACGCCGTACTGAGCATTACTATTAATAAAATTGTCGATTCGATAAGCGCCCTGGGACAGAAAGTAGTATTCGACTCGGATAAAAGGCCCGATCCTAACTCCTATATCCAAATGGCGTTGCTGCAGATGATAGGCAAGCCCGCGTCGGTTTCGGTAGACGATGGCGGTAAAATTTTATCGGTTCAAAAACGCCTGCCCGTGAGCGATACGCTGTTGTCGTTTACCGGCATACAAAACGAGCGCCTCGCAAATGGCAGCCTGCTGGAGTTTACGCTCGATTTTCCCTCAAACCCATTCCTTAAAAAAGGCATTACCTGGGTCGATTCAACCGCTACTACTACTACCCGCTTTACCGTTTATGCGGTAACAGCCCGCACTACCACTATTACTTATTCAAGCACCGACCTTTCCGGTAACTTAAACAGCCGTACAAACGGGGTATTACTGGTTGACAATGACTCAGGCATCATCCTGAAAAGATCAACACAAAGCGTAACAACCGGTTACGAACTGGTGAAGGGCGTTGTTTATACCGCCACCCGCAGAACCGCTACCTCGGAGGTTTGTTATAAGCGATAGGTTTACCGGCCTGAAAATATTTTAGAAAATAAACTGCCTGAATACGTAACAAAGCCTGCCCCGTTGCCGTAAAAACCTCAAAAGCAACAAATAAATTCAAAAAGCATGAACGTTTTAATCATTTTTGTAGAAATCCTACTGTGCATGGCAGCCATATTATTCCTGGGAGTGCTGTTTTTCAGTTATTTGAAGTATTTGAAAAGAACTTATTATCCTAACTGGAAATTCCCCGATTATATCAGCGTAGGTTATGCCGAATATTTGTATAACAAATACATCAGGAAACATCTTAAGAAAACTGCTAAATAGTATTTTTTGTACTGTTTAGCAGTAATTCAAAAAATTTAAGGCCTGGCCAGCAGGCCGAGTTTATAACCCCCTTCTTTAAAATCAGCAAGCTCAGCGAGGCCGAAGGCCCGGTGGCGGCTTATGCTTATTTGATTATCTGTGCCAGCGCCGGCCGTCATTGGGCGCAAGTTCACACCCCTGGCGCGGTCAAACAGCAACTACACCCGCATTTTACTTATTCCCTTTCCCCGAAACGAGTTTTCGACGCATATCGACGTCAAGCGTGTACCTATGGCATCATTATGGCATGAAATATCCAAAACTGTCAAAATAATACAAAAAGTACATTTAAACAACACTGTACTAATTTGTATTGGTTATTTTTACATCGGCGGCGGGTTTTAAGTCAAAAGTCTTAAGTCCGTAGTCTCAAGTCGCGGTATTTTTACTTAAGACTTTAGACTACTGGCTTAAGACTTAGTACTTTGCCGTAACTTTGATCTATAAAACATTTGCCATTGCTTTTAGATAATCACGGACGAAAAATTAATTACCTGCGCCTTGCGGTAACCGACAGGTGTAACCTGCGCTGCTTTTATTGCATGCCCGAAGAAGGGCTTCAGTGGCTTTCGCGAAAAGAACTGATGACCTATGAGGAAATGCTGCAAATATGCTCGTTACTGGTAAAAATGGGTATCGAAAAGATACGGATAACCGGGGGTGAGCCTTTTGTGCGCAAAGATATTATGCAGTTTTTAACCGCGCTCTCGAACTTAGAAGGATTAAAAGAACTTACTATAACTACCAATGGAGTTTTAACTGCTCCATTGGTTCCCGCGTTAAAGAATATCGGTATAAAATCGGTGAACCTTAGTCTTGATACTTTGGATGCAGGCAGATTTTTTGCCATAACAGGCAGGGATGAGTTTTTCCCGGTGATGAAAACGCTGGACGAACTGCTGAAGCATGGTATGGAAGTAAAGATCAATGCGGTGGTGATGGATGGCAAAAATATACAGGATATTATCCCGCTGGTTGAAATGACCAAAGATATGCCTGTAAGAGTGCGCTTTATTGAGGAAATGCCATTTAATGGCGACGGACATATTTACGGCGGCCTGCAATGGGACTATGTGCGTATTTTGGACGAGATCAGGGCTAAATACCCGGGAATAGCAAAAGTCACAGACCCGGAGTTTTCCACTTCATATAATTATCAAATCCCGGGCCACAGGGGAAGCATAGGCATAATAGCAGCTTATTCGCGCACTTTTTGCGGCACCTGTAACCGCATTCGGATTACCCCTGTGGGCGAATTAAAAACTTGTTTGTATGACGATGGGGTGCTGAATGTTAAAAACCTTATACGACAGGGTATCAACGAGGAGGATTTAAGTATTACTTTGTTAAATACAATAAATAAGCGGGCAAAAGATGGCTGGGAAGCAGAGCGTTTGCGGCATGAAAACAAGGGCGTACATGAGTCGATGGCTACCATTGGGGGTTAAATAAGGCAAAAAAAGAGTCACGAAGCAAGATAAAAAGAATCAAGAGTCAAGAATCAAGAGCCAAGATAGAAAAAAACAGTAAGCTAATTTTTCGTGGTTCTTGATTCTTGGCTCTTGACTCTTGGTTCAAATAAATAACGAGGCAATATGATAACTGTTGAGGAGGCCGAAAAGATAATACTTGAACAGGCAACAGATTATGGTGCCGAAATTGTTCCGTTTGAACTGGCATTGGGCAGGGTGCTGGCTGAAGACATCCGGGCCGACAGGGACCTGCCGCCATTTAACCGGGTAACCATGGATGGGATAGCGGTGAATTTTGACGCCATCCAGGGCGGGATCAGTACTTTCAGGATCATCGGCACACAGGCGGCCGGAGACCAACCATTAGACATCAGCGAACAACACCAGTGCATTGAAATAATGACCGGGGCCATGCTGCCGCTCTCAACCGATACCATTGTCCGGTATGAGGATCTGGAAATGAGGGCCGGGCTGGCAACTTTGGTGACCAACCAAATAAAAAGAGGCCAGAACATTCACTATAAAGGAAATGATAAAAAGCAAAATGAGCTTGTAGCAGGCACCGGCGAACTGATTACGCCGGCAATCATAAGCCTTTTGGCTTCGGTTGGCGAAATTGAGGTAAGGGTAAAAAAGATGCCACGTGTAGTGATCGTTTCAACCGGCGACGAAGTAATTGAAGTGGCCGAAACGCCATCTCCTTACCAAATCAGGCGGTCTAATAGCTATACTGTCAAAGCAGTTTTAAAACAGCACGGCATAGAAGCGGCCGCAATGCACCTGCCTGATGATCCCGTCATTATAAAAAAACAATTAGCCGTGTGCCTCGAAAATTACGATGTATTATTACTCACCGGCGGCGTGTCCATGGGCAAATTCGACCATATACCGCAGGCCCTGGAAGAGTTAAAAATGCACAAGCTCTTCCACAAGGTGCAGCAGCGCCCCGGCAAGCCTTTTTGGTTTGGCAGGCACGATGCCGGTAACTTCGTATTTGCCTTCCCTGGTAACCCGGTTGCGACTTTTATGTGCCTGCACCGGTATTTTTTGCCTTTTTTATATGCCTCGCTCGGCCTTAAAGCCAAACCGCAATTGTATGCAGTTTTAAACAACAGGTACAGTTTTCACCAGCCGTTAAAATGCTTTTTACAGGTAAAGCTTCATTATAACGAACATTGCCAGCTGATGGCAAATCCGGCTGAAGGCAATGGTTCCGGTGATTTTGCTAACTTAGCCGATACGGATGCGTTTATGGAGTTGCCGTTGGAGCGTAACGACTTTAAAAAGGGAGAGGTGTTTAAGGTGTGGCCGTTTGATCACACTGGTCTTGTCTGAACTCGAATTTTAAGAATTCATCGAATTTTTAGAATTTGCGCTTCGACATGGAACTATCGACTAGCAAATAAAAATTCTGTAGATTCATCTAATTCAACGAATTCGAGTTCTGACAATAAATCATTGAAATCAAATAAAATCTGTATAAATCTGTGATCACCCACTTAGATGATAAAGGTAACCCCGCCATGGTTGATGTAACCGAAAAACAGGTTTCACATCGCACCGCAACTGCGCGCAGTATAGTTTCATTGCCTCAGGAGGTACTGGAACACATTGCCGGCGGCGATCTTCAGACAAAAAAAGGGTCGGTGTTTCAAACCGCGATTATCGCAGGCATTATGGCGGCAAAAAAAACCGGCGACCTGATACCCCTTTGTCATCCGCTGGGATTGGATAACTGCAATATCAGCATAAACATAAATGAGCGGCAAGAGGTTGTTATTGATTGTACGGCCAGTATTATCGCAAAAACCGGCGTTGAAATGGAAGCGCTGGTGGGCGCGTCGATAGCTGCATTAACGGTTTATGACATGTGCAAAGCCATGAGCCACGATATTGTGATAAAAGAAACCAAACTGATGTCAAAAACGGGGGGTAAACGTGATTTCAAAAGAACATAGAAAACATGCCGACCTTGCACGGCCGTCATTTGGCGCTTTTGGCAGGAACGAGTGGGCGATTGTTGGCGGGCCCTGCACTATCATCAAGCAGCTGGCCGATAAAGTGATCAGTGCCTTATCGCCAAAATACAATTGTGCCTACGTGGATACTACGCACAGCGACGACATTGCTTTGCAGCCCGGCCGGTTGGCAAACGGCGCTGTTTTGGATTTTACCGACCAGGTAAATTACCGCCAACTAAATTATAAACCGGAATTCAACTCATTTAAGCTCAGGGAAACATTTGCCGGGGCCGACCTTGTGCTTGCCAACGGCAATCATCACCAGGCAAAGGCGCAGGTGGTTATTATTTATGAAAATAAAAGGGCCTCGCTGCAAAAGCGGGTTGAACGGCTTAGCAATGTGCAAATGATATTGGTGGCTGATGATGCTGTCGAAATTTTTGATTTTGTAAAAGAAACGATCCTCAACTGGCAGGATCTGCCGCTTTACAGGCTTGATGAAACAGAAAAGATCGTTGCTTTTTTTGAACAGCAAATGCAGCAGGCGGTGCCCCCGGTAAACGGCCTGGTGCTTGCCGGCGGCAAAAGCCGGCGCATGGGTTTCGACAAAGGCGCTGTAAACTGGCACGGAAAGGAACAACGTTATCACATGGCCGATTTGCTGAAACCCTTTTGCAAAGAGGTATTTATTGGGTGCCGGGCAGATCAGCAAAACGAAATTGATACCGGTTACACTGCTTTGCCCGATACTTTTACAGGCCTTGGGCCTTATGGAGCGATATTATCCGCTTTTCGCGAAAACCCGGACAGTGCCTGGTTTGTTGTGGCTTGCGACCTGCCATTGTTAAATGAAAGCACCTTGAAGTATTTGATAGATAACCGTAATAGCGCGTCGGTTGCAACGGCTTATCAGAGCCCTCATGATGACTTTCCAGAACCGCTAATTACTATTTGGGA